>Ga0265297_10000661_pt1 | contig 97018 bp, 164 predicted proteins | sample Munlanlwell13791_FD_192502 | JGI IMG/M metagenome (GOLD analysis project Ga0265297, IMG submission 192502) | Leachate microbial communities from a municipal landfill in Southern Ontario, Canada - Leachate well 137-91 | ecosystem: Engineered > Solid waste > Landfill > Unclassified | place...
CTCCTGCCAAAACTACAACCAGGGCCGCCCCGAAAAAACGACCACCCTGACACATCTATCTCCGCCGATGTGTTTTGCACTCTATTCGTCGCCGACGGTTCCACCACCAGCGCCTTACTGTTCGCCCACGGCCCCTGCACCTGGTGGAACGCACCGGAGATTGTCGCTACTTGTCCTCTGGTACTCGTCCAGCTTGTCGGCGTGATCGCGCAGCCTGGGCCCCACAGCGCCAGCCCGTCCGCTTGTGAGAACAGCATATCCCCCATCTGCTCGGAGATAGCCAGGGTGCTCAGCCATACGTCTCCATCGCCGTAGACCACAAGGCCAGGATTGCTCTCGCTTTCACCAGCCCACAGCAACTTATCCGTACTCCCCGCATCGGGTACTATACCAACACGTTGATTGTTGCCACTATCGTAGAAGAACATGGGAATGTCGTGCAATTCCATATTCACGTTACTGATTAGTAAGTAACTATCACCCACGCCAACGCCTTCTCCGGCCCACAAACCATATTCGGCGTCAGACGTAATGCCTTCAAGATTACCCAAGCGCACCTTAGTCTTTGCCGCTGCGCCGAACGCAGCCCACGAATCTACACCATCAATGATGTCCATAAACGGCGCGAACGTCGAACTAGCATCCATGTACAGCGCGCCCTGACGGTCTGTATCAGTAGTGTTACCTACTCGAACCACAGTGCCACCAGCAGACAGGTCAGCCAAAGAGCCAGAGTCAGCTGTCACCGTATAGCGTTGGTGATCTACGCCGTTGTTAGTAACTACTGTTGGGCCAGCAGTCACCGTCATCTGCACAGATGAGATCGTCAGCGTATCATCAAGGTCGTAGTCCTTGTACCAGAGCAAGTCACCAATGGCAAAAACTGGCTCTTTGACATAGATATAGCTACCAGACGCTGGCTGTGTGATCTCGCTGGCATCGGCGATGTACAGATAGCCGTTGGTGGCTCGCACGATGTCATACTGGAAGATATGCGTGCGGAGCGTGTGGCGCACGGTAAGATCGTCTACTTCCAGGTAGCTCTTAGTGCCATCGTAGCCTATGGCATAGCCAGCACCGAAGTAGCCACTAGTGTATTCTTCATAGATGCGGCTGTCGCCGTCTAGCATTACATCACTAAGAACTACGAGTTTAACCGCAGGATTTACGGTCAAATCCCCGGCGTTCGTAGTAATAGATTCTGCTACGTTGAAAGCCAGACTGCCGTAAGCGGTTAGATCACCATTGGCATCAGCTACTAAAGCATTAGCGCCGTAGTCACTTTGTCTTAGCCCATAGGCATACAACGCACCAGAGCTAAAGGCCATTCCGGTGCCGATGTTAATTTGGATGTTGTTACTGTTCTCGGTCAGCCCGTATGCCGTGTCAATGATGTCGGTCACGTCTACGGCAATGGTGTTGGTCAAAACATCAATGCCGTCACCGGCCCCCACCAAAAGTGCGCCAGTTGAGAAATTCAACCCTGACGTGGCGGCCAGGTTAATACGGATGTTATTACTGTTCTCGGTCAATCCGTAGTTTGTGTCAATGATGTCAGTCACATCTACGGCCACACTATCATCCGCCACGTCGATCCCATCTCCGGCCCCAACCGCCAACGCAGAGCCTCCGCCGCCGGTTAGCCCCGCACCGGCAGCGCTTGCAGCAATACGCAGGTTCTCACTGCCGTCGTCTTCTAGTCCTGCGCCAGCAAAATCTGAAACATCAATTGCCAAAGCGGAACCGCCGCCGCCCTGTAGTCCATCACCCGCTGCCGCCGCCGCGATACGCAGGTTCTCAGACCCATCGTCTTCTAGCCCGGTTCCGGCAAAGTCGCTTACATCAACGCCGATTGCGCCAGTGTAAAAATCTAATCCGCCCGACGCTTGCAGGCTAACCCTGATATTGTTGGTCGCTTCTGTTAGCCCATACGAAGTGTCGATGAAATCCGTGACATCAATATCAATCGTGGATGCACCAATGTCCAGCCCGTCGCCGACGAGTTTGGCGTTTGGCGCTTTCGCATTTGTTGCGGCCAAAACGAATTGTAAGTCTGTTAGGTCTAATCCCCCAGTAGATACAACCGTGGTTGCGCCCTTGCGGAAATAAGGGCGTAGTGCCTCTAGGTCTGAGCGTGCATTTCTTCGTCTCATCGGAATGTGTCCATCCTGGCGATTACAGCGTCAAGTTCATTGCTTTCTTGGTCAAGATAAATACGCAATTCATTATTTGAGCTAGAGTATTCCATTTGCATTGCCTGTCCGCACGTTTTCCTGTCCCATGACGAGCTAAATATGTCGATGTCTGGGAAGATGTCAGATATACGGAAGTAGCTTTTCGACAACTTTATGGGTGCCCACAAGGGCCAACGCTGCCCGTTAGAGTCGTACAGGTACGGCGACGATAGCGTAATAGGCGTAGAGGCTTGGGCGTCTTTGCATTTGTTCAGGTAGTAATCGCGATATAGTGCGGCGCTAACAGCAACGTTGTCACCGGCGCTTTCGATAGCTTCGCGCAGCCAGTATTTCGACACGCTATCCGTATCGGTAGCGGCGTCTGTTATTTCTACGTAGTTATCGTTCTCCATGTCGTTGTAGATAACACGCACGTAGTTGCGCATTTCCTGGATATTACGACTACCAGAAACCCCGCTACCCTTTATCATCCATTTGCGAATATCCCAATTAAATGTACCGTCATCGACTTGTGCGTGGAAATGCGCCAGCGGTTTCTGTGGTGTCGTCCCATCAAATGGCATATTCTCCAGATAGTAGTTCCACTGTTCGTTAGTGCCGCCGACACTACTTAGCGACGCCATCTTGATGATGAAATCGCCTGGATACATCCCGCCCTCTTCCCACGGCGGCTCGTACTCGCCCATCAGCGTTCCTGGATCGTCAATCTCATCGTAGTTAGTTGAGATCGCGGGCACTTCATACGACAAACATTCTTTCACAACTTCGCCGTTGGTCTTGTAGTTGTATACTAGCCTGACGATATATTCGCTTGGCTTCTTATCGGTTGGATCGGTGTCGTTCCAGCCCGGCGTAGTAAGCTCATAATCCTGGTACACGTAGATTGAGTCGTCCGTACCGCTTGTAGTAAATGCCGCGCCCATAAAGCCGGAGGTGTATGAGTTATCGTCGTTGGTAATGAATATCTCATACGCGGCAGGAGAGGCCCCGCTCTCCCAGTCGGAAAAGTCTTGCCCGGCGTCTTGAAACGCATTACTAAGATATGCCAGCGCGCCCTGCTCGTCACCCTTCTCGGTAGTATCGAATTGGAATAACTGATCGTAATGCCTAAACCAAAAGCCGTTAGCTATTAGTTTAACCCCGCTGGCAATCAACTCAACGTCAGTGATAAACCCATCGCCTACCGGCCTATCACAAAATCCATCGGCGATGATTAACCTGTATCCTACGTAGCGCGAGAAGAAATCGTATGCTGCAGCAGAGGATAATCCGATGGTAATCTCTGTCGAAATATTGCCGCCTGGAATTTGCCAGACTAGCGTGATGCCCTTCGCCAGATTGGTTAAGTCCATCACGAACTCTGGCGTAGACAGATCGTTATCGAATAGATAGGCGTATAGTTGGTTCATAGCAGGAATTCTGTTTGCGGTTTGTATTTTATTCTCACGCTTGCGTAATCCAGTGAGTGTATTTTGTCGCTAGTTGACGTACCGTAAAACATGAAAAAGAATTTTTGGTATGCGCTAGGTATAGCCGTCACCATTCCGCCAAGATGTCCAGTAGATTTTCTTTGCATAAATGATGGCGAATATGGAAATATCAAATCTGCATTTCCGTCGTATCTTATGCGCATATATTCGTTTGCCACAGATAGAGCGCCCTGGGTTATGGTGTAAACCTCATCACACGGTATCAAGTATAAGAAATCTGCATAAACCGTCGCCGACCCGCTGTCTAGTTTAACCTGGAAGAATGGGACGTACACAACGCTACTGTATTCCGTGTATGTTTCTTCTGTTCGCGGCCATTCCATGGGCTGCGTGATAAATATTTCCCAGTTTGTTGTCAAGGATACTGTTGTTTCTTCTGTATATACACTGCCGAGAATATTGTATACGCTCCCTCTTATTTTACCGCTGTGTTCTGAGCTGCTTTTTAGGGCGCACACCAGCACGAATTTCCCGTATGCGCCAAATTGCTCACTAGATGTTGCCCACCCAGATATTACGCTTGCCCATGATGTGTTCGCCGTAATACTGTCACTTGCGTCTTTTGTCCTACCAACGTCCGCGCCCCCGTCCCCATCGCCCCACCATTTATGAATTGGCAATGCTGATTTCCTGCCAATATGAATGAAACTTATTTTATTTGTTGTCGAAGGATATATATCTAACTGCAATGGGGATTCGACATCCCCAGATATATCTATTACATCTATGTACGGGACGGCATCTTCGTCATAGTAGTTGTTTATTTTCCTTGAACTTGACCATCCAATCGGCGCCGAGCTTGCTCCTAGTTGCAAATAGCACTTATCAACATAATATGATGTGACAAGGGATGCGTCTCCGGTTAGTCTCTCAATACGTATTGTCAGCGTTGTATCGCTCTCCCCAACTGTTCCAGAAACGTCAAGCCTGCGCCACGTATTGCCGAGCGAGTCTGTGGCGGTGACTGTTGCCGAATTATATTTTGCCGTATCCAGGCTCCCGCTGTCGTCTCCAACCACGTCCAGTGTGATGTCGTCTGTTGCAGACGATCTGTATATCCATACGTATCCGACAAACGATTCCCCTTGATACGCAGAACAAGAAATGGCATCTGAATATATTCCGTCTGTTCCAGAATTATCGGTCTGCACATGTTGCGAGTATGGTCTGACTAAATGGTATATGTTCCTTGATGTCGTTGGCGATCCGCTTTCATTCCAACAATCTGCCAATCCGTCCCGGTCTGTGTCTTCGGCGAAATGCGGATTAAGAATAAAGTTTTCTAACGTTTGCTCCGCGCCGTATCCGGTGGGCTTGGTTGTTATCCCGATTTTCAATCCATCCCCAAACACCAATTCCTTTTGGCGTATATTATAAAAATCAAGGAATGCCGCTTTGTCATATTCAATATCTATGACATCGTAATACGTTGCGTATGTAGCACCATCAAGTTTTATGTATAAGTACACTTTTCTTCCAGTGCCATTGATTTGATAATTGCGAGATTGCGCAACTAATCTGTTTAGTCCGGCCAAGATCGCAGTTGTGCCGTCGTTCGTCGTCCCGCGCGCGGCGAGCTTGAAAGACCACTCCTTATTCTCTTTGTTATGACGCACTAGCATCGCGCCATCGGCGTAGTCGCTTTCGTGATACAGGTTCCTGTGTTTCGATATACCAAACTCGTTACCATTCGCCAGCATCTCGAAACCGTCTGTGTCATAATATAGATCAATGTCAGTTGTGCCATCGGTTATTTTGATTACATTTGTCATTATGCGGGCATCCTTTGCAATGTTGCCATATCACTAATGTCGCGGCTGATCTGCCGCGACATCTCGCGCCCGACTACCATGTTCGGCACCATCATTGTGCCTACAATGGGCGCATTTACCTCAACAACCACTGGCTGCTGCGATCTCGCTGTATGCAATTGCCCCAATCCCATTGCCGCCTTATTGCCCAGCCCCGCAGCCATAGCGCCTATTGGGATATTATTCATCTTACTAAGACCTAGCGATAAGCCCTGCACTGCATATTCGCCGATTTCAGCAAACACTTTTGATGGAGACATGATACCCCAGGCATTTCTTAGCACTGTCTCAATTGATTTCGCATAACCCCATGCGTATTTCTTGAACGCGGGTAGCGATTCAGACATGCCGTTTTGAATGCCGTACGTAATTGCTAACCCTACCGCGTAGAAAGTGTTGCTGCTTTGTGCAATAGCAAGCATTGCGTCTGCCATGTTTTGCATTACTGCGGATGCGGCGGCGTTTGCTCCGCCACCAGCCCCGGATATTGCATTTATGACCGCAACCATCAGGTTAGACATTTCCGTAACGGCACGAGCCGTATTGTTTCTTATACCATTTGCCAACCCGGAGACTATATCCTCCCCTAATTCAATAAATCTTTTCGCCGGAGATTGTGCCCCGACTGAATCGCGTGCGGCGCGCAGCGTTGCTTCCCCAACCCCGGTTGCCGCTTCTTCTGCGATCACGGAGTTTTCGGTCACGCCAAGTCCTAACCCCTCGGATATGCTCCGCCCGATTAGATTGGCGGCTTTCCCCAGGTCTATCTTCTCAAACATTTTGGTAAATCTGCCTATTTCTTTGCTAATGTCCCGTCCGGTTTTGTCAATGATCTTTGGAACGCCAGCCCATCCGCGATCCCATGCCTTCTGGAAATTATCGGGGAATATGTTGTCAAAGAAATCGTTTATGGGTGTCAACCAATTCGTTGTTTGTGCCTCGATTTCTTGTTCTACCGGAGCAAATCCGGTAGTTATAGACTCCTGTGTTGTTAGCCCAGCCGCAAGAATTGTGCCCTGTAATATTGGCAATCCGGTATTGACGCCAAGAGACATATCGTCCATAATGGATGTGCCGAACTCTTGCATCTGTCCGGCCGGGAGTAGATATTGCAACGCCTCGTTTAGCGCGTCTGTGCCGGTTTCCGCGCCGTCAGTAATGGCTCGCGGAAGGCTCGCGCCCACATCTGTCCAGCCCTGGACAAAAGATGTATTCATCATAGCCGTGTCTGGCAACATTGAATTAACCACGCCCTGAACAGATTGGCTTATCCCGGCCGTGTTGTTTGAGACGCCAGCAATTGCCGCATTAATAAGGGTTTGCGACGATGCGGCGATCTCCGGTTGTCCGTCAAATAGTTCCTCTCGCGCCTTGCTTATGAATTCGCGCCCCAACGCTCTCCCCTCTTCTCCAACGGAAGACAGGTCAACATCAGGGAATATGTGTTCTATTAATTTTCCAAGCTCGCTTTGTTCAAATGCAATTCTTACACCCTCGAACATGTCTAATATAGATTCGAGAATGTTTAATCCAACACCGGCAACAATCTTTTTTAGCATCTCCCAGTTGTTAGCCCATACCGCCTTAACTTCTCCCCATGTTGTGCCGAATAACTTGGAGATTACTTCTGCCATTCCGACAAAGATCATTCCTATTGTGCTGAAAATACCTTGCATAATTCCGCGAAGTATTGTAATGATTCCGCCACCGATGTCGCCAGCGAGAACCTGCTTTATCCCCGCTCCGATTTGTATAATACCAGCAATAAGCTGCCCGAATCCGAGGAATATGCCATTGATTACCGCAAGAATAACATGCAGTATCGTGAAGAATATCCCCTTGGTTGCATCACTCTCTCCGGCTGCAGTCTTGAATAAATCTATCGCTTTTTCTATTTCTCCATAAGAATCCACCAGCGACTTTTTGAATTCTAACAAATCTGGCTTGAATTCTGATTTTATTTCTTCGCCGAATTCTGTCATCTTCTTAATAAAATTGTCGAACTTCTCGCGCGCCACTGGCATTACTTCAGCAATGGTATCTTTAAGCGTAGTGAAAGATGCCCCGATCAGGGCTGCGTTCTCGGTGAACGAGTCTTTCATATTCTTTAGCGGGTCTTCAAAGATTTCCTTTAGGCGCTCCTTGATGCCCGCAATCTTTTCTTCTAGCAAGCTCGTCCCGGCGAGAGGCATTTGAATCATAGAATCCATCATGTCTTCGATGGGAGATTCCCCTCCGCCAGTTGGGGTTTTCCCCTTTGCCGATTTGCTAGATGAATCCTGAATAGCTTTGGCTAACAAGCGGAATAGTTCCAGTTGCTCTTGAATTAGCTCTTTCTGCATTTCGAGCTGCCGCAACTGAATCTCGTTGGCGTCCAGAGACCTCTTGGTTGTCGTGACTTTTTTAATTTGCGCTTTAATGGCTGCTGGATCGCGGTTGAGCACTTGCAGTTTGAACAGCTCGCTCTTTTGCGACTTGTATGAGCGCGTAAGTTCTTCGTTGAGGCGTTTGGCTTTATTGAAAGCGAACTCGATAGACTGAGATAGGAATTCAAGGTCTATCGTGGACAAGCCCTTTGCCCACTCCGCGATAGAGTCAACGCCCCACTGGAACAAATTGTCCTTGACATCTTGATCTAGCAGGGCGCGTAAGTCTTCCTTGATTTGCGGGAAAGCGTTGTGGATCGGGTAATTCATCATTCCCTTAACCCACTCACCCATTGCCGCTTCGCCCCACTTGTCAATGTATGGCGCAACTTTTGGCGGAGAACCTGGAGAAAGCCAATTAGTCAGCACGCTTGAAATAAAGTTCATCGCTGTAGAGATGAACATTCCGAATCCGTTCATTATGCCGATGGCGAATTGCGAACCAACGTTCGCTCCCCATGTTAGCGCATTAACCGCCCAATCTGACGCAGATCGCCCCATTGTCATTTGCGCGGATTCCATTCCGTCTGCGGCATATTGTGCAGCCTGTCCGGTAAGTGTACCAGCTTGCACCATAGCTTGCATTGCTGGCGCGATCTTTGGCGGTATAGAAGCGAACTGACGCACAAAACCCTCAGACCAATCCTCGACCTTCGGGGTGGCCTCTGAGGTAAATTTGTTGATATACATTAAAGCAACGGTGGCGAATGGGGCAAACGCCGCCATCGCGCCATCGCGAATGTTGCGCAAGTTAGCGCCGAATTGGGCCATTTGTGTCTGCAAGAAGACGGTAAGATTGCCTGTCTTTAGCAGAATCTTTTCGCCTTCACGCATCGTGGCATTGAGCAACGCTTGGACACGCTCGGCTTGCGTTAAAGTATTTGCCGCTTTGCCAACTTCTTGCCCATATTTTGCATATTCTTCTGTGGCATTAATACTGATACCGGCATTGTCAATCCAGCGCGTAGAAAGTCTTCCAATACCTTTGGTAAGCGACTCTACAACATAGCCAACATCTTGCCCCGTGGCCAACGCAGCCGCTTGCGCAATGCCCATTAGTTTTGGCAAGTCTTTCCCAACCTGATCGCCAATTAGGGCGAAGGCCATATTTGCGCCCTTGAGCATTGTGGTAATGTCGAGCGCCCCTCCAGTCATACGCTGCATCTCGGTTATCAGCTCGCGCGACGACGCTGTAAATCCCTCTGTGTTGTAGCGCGCCTGTTGCATAAAGTTCTCGAACTGTACGCGCAATGCTTCAATCGGGCCAGCCTGCTTGGTCAGATCGCTTATATTTCTGCCAAGTGATTTTAAGCCCTGGAATCCAATCATGCCAGCGATAATACGCCCCACATCGCCAAAGGCATTTTTGAGCATTTTAAGTGGGGCAAGAGGAATAGAGATGATAGCTTTTGCTATATTCTTGACTGCTTTTAGGGCTATACCACCGGCTGTCCCGGCCAACTTTGCAAACCATGACACAATAGTTTTAATATTCGCCGCGCCATTAGCTCCCATTGCAACTAGCGCAGCGCGAATAGCTTGCACTCTCGAAAGGCTCTGCGCATCCGGTACTCCGCCCGGCGCAGAGACGCCCTTCTTGCGCCCCTCGCGTGCGGCTTTCATTTCTTCGGTGCGCGCTTGTGTTGCTGCGGCTCGAACGGCGGCGGCGTCTTTGATTTTCTGTGCGGCGGCTTCCGCTGATGCGGCGGCTGTTTCTCGCGATGCGGCAGTCTCTACCTGCGCGGCGGATTCGGCCTCCCGTGCCTTTGCGCTTGCCAGAGACATCTCTTTCCTAATCTCTTGAGTCTTTACGGCTGCGGCGGCCTTAGCTTCCTCAGCCGCACGCTTGCTTGCCGCCGAGAATATATCCGCGATGGCACGCGCAGATACACCAGAATCTTTTATCGCCGACGTAATGGCGTTGATCTGCTTAATGATGTCGTCGCCCGACATCACGAACTTTATGTGTATCCTTGCTGCTACATCATTTGCCATGAGCTACCTCATTGTTTGCGGGGGTTTCGCGTGTACGCCGTCGTTCAGTTGACTTGCCGCGCCAGATATTTCGCGGCGCTTACTATCACTTAGTTCCCACCAGCCGGTCGGAGTGTTAAGCCGTGCCTCTTTGATACGCGCGCTAAGTGTATCAATCTTGGCAGTAAGCGCGTCCTTGACTCCGAAGCTAAGAGCAACAAATCTAAGTTTGTCATCGTTTCCTACCATCTTAGTCTTCGGATCGTCATCGTAATAGCTCGCGGCATCGCGCCAGTGTTTTAAGTCCATCAACTGCAACAACAAAAGGCCGTCTTCGTTTGCTAACTCGGACGGCCGGCAATGAAACAATTCACATGCCCCTAGAACAAGAGCTTGCGGCGGTATCCCATCGTTGCGACCCGTCAGGATTGCTCTGACGAGTCTGGCTGAGGGTTTTCTTCTTCATCACCCCGCGACGTTTTGAAGAAAGCGTCTACGAGGTACATAACCTCTTGATGGGATAACGCGGCCACGTCCCCCGCCTCTGGTTTGTAGAACGTGCCGTTGTGCTGTTTACCAAGCGGCTTACCGCTGCGCACGCCAGTCCACGTCCAGTGATCGATTACATCGGCCAGAATCGGGGCGACTGACTCTTGCAATACTAGGAAGGTTTGGTCATCCTTGGTCTCGCCGAGTTTCATCAACTCGATCATATCGGGCATTGACAGGTACGGAATAAACCATACCGCTTCGCCATCGTGCGGATGATACTCGCCGCCCTTGTAGGTGATTGCAAAGTCGCCGCAGTCGTGTTCCAGGATTGGAATGTTCTTCATTTTGTTTCCTCGCTCCTATAGTTTGAGTTAGGCTAACTTAAATTGTTTGTAAATTTGATACTTTCTTTCTAGTCTAAAGCCACCGTCGCCGTATATCCAGTCGCCAAAAGCTATGGCTTTTTTGCCGCACACTTGCATTTGTGACGTTGTGCCGTTTTTGTGACGATATACTGATGGAAACGCTGTGCCGTTTTGTGATAATTTTGATTTTAGTTCGTCGATGAAGTTGTTTGTGCCACAAAACGCAGCAACCAGCAGCTTTTTTCTTTGTACATAAAATGAGCCATCGCCATCAAAGTACCCGCGCACAAAATGTTTTATGTATCGCTCGTCTATGTTCGGCCACTCGAAGTCCCACGATTTTCTTGGATGCAACCCTAGTGCCATAAGATCGTCGTACACAGTAGGGTTGTACAATTTCCAATACACCATGTCGTCGCGGTTAGAGTGACTTATTTTGTGCGTTGATTGTAACGTGCGCTTAATCCATTCTAGTACGGCGATGTCATGTTCGTGAATCTCGATGCCAATAGCTTTCCTGGAACTGGATAGATTGCCGTCTGCCGCCAGGAACCCTATTAGATACTCACGGCCTGGTGATGGCGTTTTGAAAAAGCTGTCATCTATAGTGTGCTTTCGGCGTACAAGATTGCGTTTTTCTTGTGTTCTGGCTATACCGGAACTAAACGCTTTCAATATGACACTCTTTTCGGTTCGCCCTACATGACGCGCTATCTCGGCTATGTCTCCGTTAGGATAATTCGCTTCGAGATAGCTTACGTCTTCTGTAGACCACCATGTTCCAGCCATATCTTAAGAGGCAAATCCGACCGAGAAAATCTGGTCAGTGAACACGCCAGAGAAGTCGCCCGCCCACAGATCGCCCGGCGCAGTCGATGCACTCCACGAGCTAAACTGCGCGTTCCCGTACCAGTAGTCGGACATCGCCGTGCGCACTGGATAGATGGCAATGTTGTAGATCGTCGCGGCTGTGCCAACGGCGTAGTCGAAGATTTGCTTGCTGTCCATATCAACTAGTGCGGAACCGCTAAACTCACCGCCATAGGCGCCGACGCGCTTAATACGATACTCAGCTCCGAGGTATGCTTCATCCGCAGAATCTCGGTCAACGCTGATTTCGATATTGGTGACAAAGTTAAGTTCTGTCCCATTAATATATACAATACCTTGAAGCCCCGTCGCGAAAGTTGCCACTGTTGTTCTCCTTTTCTACCTAAAATGCGCAAATTGCTTGCTGGTATATATCGTGCTTGCGTTTCATAAATATACCGCCGTCTTTATATATCCACTCGGCAAATTGGATTGCGCTCTTGTTCCAAAACCCGAACGCCGCAACTGTGGCTTTGCACATTGTTACTTTATACGGGTTCAGATTAACGCCAATTAGATCATCTCTAAGATTGTTGAGAAACGATGGCGTGCCACTAAACACAGCAGTTAGCGCGCCGTCTCTGGCGATCTACCTTATACGTACATTATCGCGTCTTTCTTACACGACTACAACCTTAACAATCTTGGTTAGAGGAACGATTGCGCCACAACTTTTGCTCTTTCGATATATGAATGTGGTTTAACTAATTTGCGCAATTCTTCCCCGATCTCGCGGCGCTCTTTCTCGCGGGGCAACCAGTAGTGGATCAAATCGTTAAGTTGTTCGGGGGTGGTGAATGACGGGACTAGATCGCCGAATACCGCTTTGAGTTCTGGTCTGTATTCGCTAATCATAAACCCACCACACGCCGCAATCTCGTATACGCGCGGCGAGATTGATTCTGCTTCAGGGACGCGCATCTTCCCATCATAGTCTATCGAGACGCGGTTTAGGTTAATCGAAATCTTTGCGCCGTTATATAGGATCGCGGCTTGCTCGTTAGCGATCTCGGTGTCTTTGTAGTACGGCGCAAGTGGATGCTCGTCTGGAATCTGGTAGTAACCATAGAACTCGAAGTCAATACCAGACCAATCTACACCTTCTAGCATTCTGACACGCTCGGGGAATCCGCTACCTACAAAGATAACGTCGTGGCGCATATTCTCTGGTACAGCTACAGGGAAATGCACGTTGGTATTGTATGCGCCTGGAAGATATGGCAGTTCCAACATGCGTGCCGAGACGAGATCGTTAGCAAACATTGTGTGTGTATATTCGCGTAATACGCCAACCGATTTATCCTGGTACGGGCACTCGGTACTAATCGTTGTGGTATGAAAACCCATCCGCCTAAACCATTCCCATCCCGCCTTGTGAATGTTTGTGCCGTCAATAATTACTAACTCGTCAGGCTCGGTTTCCATAATCTTCATCACTAGATTAAGCGATGCTGATAGCACTACGTCCTTTGCGTCGAATTGCCAGTTCTTGTTGCCCTGTACGATCCCAAAGAATCTCGCGTACTCAGACCACTGCCGAAACAGGGCGTGGTACGGGACTTCCTGGACGCTGTATCCAAGCATCCGAAATGCGTGCGCGTATCCTTTCCAGACATCATAGTTTGATGTCGGCTGTGCGCCGCTAACTAAAGCTATTACTTTTTGTCGCATAAGTTTATCCTTTCTTGTGCGCTTGACATATTTATCGCTTACCCCAAACCCTCTAGCCATGTGCCATACTCAGGGCAGAATCCGTGAATCTCGGCGAATAATCTGCGGTTAATACTTCTCCCGTGGAGCCATTCATAGAATGGCTCCTTTCCTTTCTCTCGTCTATCCCAAGCACTTCCCCCATGCGGTTGATGAACAGCAATTACTTCTCTGTCAAAATAAAACCACACCCCGGCGTTGTGTATCTGCCTACTCATGCAAATATCTTCAAATCCATAACGTATCCCGTAAGCAGGATTTAACCTCACATTCGTCCACGTCGGGTAACTAAAGCTATGCCCACTACCATACCGCCAGCGTCCGCGAATCGGCGTAACATTCGAGTCCATTAATCGTTCCCACATATCATTCTCTTGTTTCGCGTCATCGTCGGAAAACGCGCCCAATACTTTATTGTACACAGCAATGGGATAATCATAACGAGCATGCCAGTCCGCGTGTGCCGATAGCATATTAGGCGGCAAGACCATATCGTCTTGTGTCATATAGATGATGTCTCCGGTAGCCATGTCTAGCGCGATATTATTGCACGCCGCACGCCCGCGCGGGCCGTCGTGGTCAAACGATTGCAAATGTACGGGGACTTTTGCGGGGTACGCCTCGATGATGTTGGTTATCTCGGCATCGTCCGTCTCGGTGACAGAGATGCAGATTTCGTAATCGTCATAGTCCTGAGCGATTATCGATTGCCAACAGTTCTCGAACAGGTCTGACTTGCGATCTAATGCTGACAGAACGACAGAAATGTGGGGCATAGTATTCCTTCCATAAAGCTAGGTATACCCTAAACCAATCCGCGTAGGTGTTTGCCTTGAGCGTGCTGGTGGTTGGGCTTCTATATGGTATTGTAGTTGTGTTAATTGTACAGCCTTTGTGGTGCATCCTTACCAGCATTTCCATCTGGAAGGCGTGCGCCGTTTCTGCAATCGTATTAAAATCTATACTGGCTAGGTTATATAACCTTAAACCGCAAGTAGCGTCGCTTAGGCGTGCCCCAAGAAATGACATTGCGAACGACGCGATGTTTGAGTTGACTCTGCGTGGCGTTACTTCTAGGAACTTGCGCTGTGCGATAACCATATCGGCGTCGTCAGCCGCCATTAGTAAATAGTCAATCCAGCGCGGATCGAAGTTGTCTCCGGCATCTGTTGTCACTGCATATTTATATCCCAGATCGTTTGCGTATTTCAGCGCAGAGATGTATTTGATGCCCAGGAAACCGCGTGGAAGTTCTGGAATAGTAATAACGCGCGCGCCTACCCCAAACGCGATAGCTTTGGTATTATCTGTGCTGTCGTCCAGCAATATAGGATCACAATATCCAGGCAGTCCTTTTAGAAAACTGCCTATCTTTTCTTGTTCGTTGTAGGTGAGGATAATTGTGGCTATGTTCATGGGATTGGTAGCGGGCTTGACTCTGTAGTTCTGACTAGCATATCCAGCGCCTCAACGATCCTGGTTTCAACCGTCAGGTCGCGGTAGCGGTAATACGGGCCACCGCCCTCGCGGAACATATAATTAGGCGCTGATGCTCCGGTAACGCGGCACGATACAACTGCGCCGTTCAGTGTATTGTCAGCGTCCAGTATAGTGCGTACTAATCGCACATAAGTCCGCAGGTCTTCGCCGGTATCGTCTTTGTGATTTTGTTTTACTAGAACACGCAATACAAACGTATAGGTTACGCTTTGCCCGACTCCCATATACGCATACTGTGCGCCCTCGGCGTTAGCAATAGAGCCTTCGGTAATGATTACGCCGTGATCCGGCCCGGCATTAAGCATCTCGTAGCTAACTACGCCAACGTTTTTGTCGGTGTAGTATTCTGAATACTCTTTTAATGTTGCCGCAATTTGCAACATTATGGACGATTCATCATTAACTGTCATTGTTCTCCTATCGATGCCACCACTTGGGTTAGTGTGTTTTCGGCGATGCTTTTTAAGACCTGTTGACCGTCTGGTGATTTGAGTGTTTCTTCAGCAAAGGGCCAGCCTTTTGTGCCGCGATGTTCCTCTTGATAAACAGATGTGCCTTTTTCGTGGATGAACCATTGGATTGTGCGTGCTTTATTTGCCGGTATTCCACGAGCAGACATCCATCCGCTAAGTGTTTCCAGAGGCACCCACTGTGTTCCTGGCGTTCCACCTTTCCATATCGCCCACACTTTTCCGGGATCAGAAATGTCACCTGCGATATTTGGCCCGACAATTAGTTCGGAGTCGCTTCCAGATCGCTCGACCGTATACCAGATAGACGATTCCATATTGCCGGTATAGCGCCTGTCAGACAGGATGCGTTTTTCAATGTTTGCTAGTACTTGTCCAGCTCTGGACAACTCGCGGTCAGCCACGTCGCGTGCGTAGTCCGGCATCCGTAAGAGCCGCACTAGCACGTTGATTAGTTCGAGACCGTCAAACTCAATAGACTGAATCATGCTTTAATGCCTGAACATATCTACTTTGAAAAGCGGCTGAATTAACGTATCATCATCCGCGTAGGCATCCCGTTCTTCAACCAAGATACTGCCAGCAGATACGGCTTCTGCTCCAGATGCGGTACCGCCAGTCTCAATGGCTTTAATAGATGTGGTTATACTTCCGCCTTCGGTAAGGTCTTTAACCAGAGTGTTACACACGGCCTTGAACGCTGCGGCGCGAGTATCGCTATTCTCTGCGCGGAATCCGGCTGTCATTTGTGTCATTTCGCATTGCTGTGCGACACAGTTATTCGCATACAGTTTGATAACCGATATGCCAGAATCACTAATTGGCGGCTCTAACCCAACACCTTTTAGTAGACCGTCCAGCATCTCGGCAACGTCGTCCTGGAAATCTACCACCTCAGTAATGGTTGGAATTGTGTCTGCGGTATATTTGCCGCTTGAAGACTTTGTAAGAGACTTGGTTAGTGCCTCTACTTGCTGTAGACTGGAATAGAAGCCAGACGTGCGCGTGCTCGTGTACACAGAGAAGTCGAAAACGGTTGTGGGGGATATTGCAGACCACGTTGCAGAAGCATACTCGCTGGCAGAGCCTTTTGTATAATACGGGTCGGTCTGGTCTGCACCAACAGAAACATAATTACTTGCGTCTGCAGTGTATGCAGTTGAGGTTCTAACAACAAGGTGATATGTCTCGTTCCCTGTCAGAACGGGGCGCGCGTCAACATCAAAGTCGATGGCGGTCAATCCCGCTGTTATCCCGCTAATCAACACGGGATTGCTTGTGCCACTATCAATAACTTCGCCATTCGGCAATCCGTCGCTGTCCTCTTGAATCTCGACATAGAGATACCCGCCCGGATCGCCCGTTACAGTCAAATACAAATACACACGCCCAACCGGAATATCGCGTGTTGATTTGAAACTTTGCGCCAGTTGGGTGTTTGTTGTATCTATATCAACGTCTGTATTGTATGTGCTGTAACTTGTAATTAGCATCTATCTCGCCTCGTCGGGTACGTATCCTAAAACTTCCATCGCTTTGCGCGGACTAATCAATGAATCCGCATTGGATTTAACCGCTTTCTTTTTTAACTTGCCTGGATACTCGGAGTCGCAAAAGTCGAAGATGTCAATTCCGTCCGGCACATAACGATCAACAATATTAAATGGCTCGTACCAGAATTCCAACGGAGACTCTGCGGCAAGTACAATCGCCTCTGCCGCCTTGTCTGGATTGACATTTGCCCACATACATCCACGCCGATAGTCGCCATACGGGACTTTTCTCCAATCGATAGGAGTGCCGGGATATTGTTGGCGTTTGTAATTCGCTGGCCCAAAGCGCAACGCGACAGTTTGCATCATATGATTCGTGCCATAATAAGCCAGCACTTGCTCTGCCATTACTTTGCTAAACGGATAGTGCTTGATCCCGCCAACAGACCGCCCCGGAACTGCAATCGGGTGTTTCTCGTCAATCGGCAAATAATCGGGTTCCAACTTCCCATTGATGTCAGCGCCGTAATACGCGGTACTAGATGCGTAGATCATTCGCCTCACGCCAGCGTTGTGCGCCGCCTCTGCCACATTCGCTGTGCCAACTACATTGGCGTATAAGTATGCCTCGAATGGCCTGTTGTCTGGGTGAGGAATACCCGCCAGATGGACAACGACATCAACGCCAGACATTTTATCTGCAAGATGTTGCTTGTTAAGAATGTCGTTCCCTGAGCGAATATCGAATCCAACAACTTCGTGGCTTTGTACCAGCAAATTGTATGCTCGATGCCCAATATGCCCCTGATGCCCTGTAATAAGAATCTTCACGTTTAGTTCCACCTGATATATTCATCAAATGACATTGGAGTAAACACCGGCGCTTGCCCCAGATCGCAAATCTGTTGTGTCAAATCTTTGATGTTGCGCAGTAGATAGCGGATATAGGACTGATACGCCTCTTCGCGCCGTGCCTGTTCCTCGATCAGTTTCTCTTGGTCTTTCTTGAAGCTCTCCATTTCCTCTTTGAGAGATTTCGATTCTGCACGCGCTGCGGCGGTGTCTTTTGTCAACTCGTCTATATATACGCCTTGTTGTTGCAACCAGTCTTTTGCCTGTTTAACAATTTCATTAGACAGCGCGCTATCTGCCTGTTGCTTTTCTTTCGCTATATCGGCTTTGACTTTCTTGATTGTAACAACGCTGCCGATTAGACCTCCTATGGCGACTACCAGCCCGCTGATTAAGGAGATTATGTTTATGTCGCCCATATTATTCCTTTTTATTTGAGCCAGCATTTCTGTGTGCCTTATCGATGCCATTAAGCAACACTGGCTTCTCGGTGTTATAAAATGCGAATACGGCCAATGCGTGAAATCCCAAAAGCGCGCTCCATTCATTTAGCACTCTGGACGGGGCATTTAGCAAAAAATACTCGACATAAAAAAGTAATATTCCAACTCCATATGTGCCTATAATTATGTCTATGCCATGCTTCCTCTTACGGTACAACAATATCGACATAATCACTACGTATATTGCAGCCACAATGCGCGCGTACCGCAAGAATTCAAGCATCTCATCCCCCCAATATAACAGTCACCGTCGCGTTGGATGTGTCTTTGCTAATCATCTTGATGCGCGCGACGTCGCCCCGAACTACAAGATGCTCGCCAGCCGCAATCGGGACTCCTAGCGTCGTGGTAGGATTCGTGCCTTCCCATGTTACTACGACGCCATTCGTATTTGCTACGACTGTTGCTTCATATGCACGCATCAAGTTTGCAGTCGAGAAATCAAATGGAGATGTGCCCAGTGCGATTACGGATGTGCCAACCGTGCCGTTTTTAGCTGCGACAAAAGCTGTATTTGTATGTGCCATTTATTTGCTCTCCAGTTCCCATTTGCCTATCTGCATAAAATCATGTAGGGTTACATCGTAATGGGCAAGATGCCCAATGATATTTGCCATATCCACGTAGATTGGAATCCCTTCTAGCGCGCACAATCGCGAGAAGTATACGTCCTCACCAACATCTGCGGCGTGTCCGCCAAATATATCGCTATATTTATCAAATAGATGTTGCAAAACATCGCGGCGAATAAGCACCCCGCCAAAGCCGAGTACGTCCACTTGTAAAAGCGTATCGCCATATGTGTCAATGATTTGTGGCTCTGCTTTTAACTGTACTTTGCGCTCGATCATCCAGTCGCGAATTTCCTGTGATGCGGAGTAACAGCTTTGCATCTCTTCGTTTGCCCACTTAAACGCCACCGCTTCCGGCACACCGCGCCTCTTGAAGTATAGTGCGCCGATGACTGGTACGTTGTGTTTAAGCAACCGCCACACCGTTTCTTCGTGCAGCATATTGTCTGAGTCCACAAAGCACAGGTGCGTTGCGCCTTCCATCGAGAGGAACTTTTGTGTAATGCGTAGCCGCCCCTCGCGAATGTAAGTGGGCGCGTCGTGGATCATCCCAACCGCGATCCCTTTTGACACAAGGTATCTTTGCGCCTCTAGTACGCTGTCAATGTGCTCCCAATATGCCATACGCTCGCGGCATGTCCCGAAAATTACTACCGGCTCTGTCATAGGGGCTGTGTCCTTTCCTCTACGCTAAACTAAAAAACCTTCTGCCATTTGCGATCCATTATAGGTTCTGGCAGAAGGTGTTCAAACCTTGATCGCGCCCAGATGTAGGCGCCGTGCTTGTTCGGATTAGTCTTTGTACCAGAACATAAACAGTTCGGCCTGTCCGTTCGTGGCGTCTGCGGTTTGCCCAACATACTTGGCAACTACCGTAATGTCGCTAGTTCCAACGTCGCCCAAGTTGCTCCAGCCAGTCACGGTCTGCCCGGCTGCAGTTACAGACAAATCGTTGACGAAGTGGTTGGTGGTTCCAGATTTACCAATATCGACAACGTTTGTTCCGCTGTCGTCGAAGGCGGTTTGCACGTTTAGCGTAATCCCGCAAATGTTAGCGTTTGCCGGAATGACAAACAGCGTCTTGTCCGTGGTGTCTGTATAAGCGAAGGTGTTGCGGCTTACATTAACTCCATAAGAGTATTGCTCGCCAGGACTCACCGTTCCCTTGATGTATGTTCTGCCACTTAATACATTTGGCATTGTCTATTCTCCTTTATGCGCGTGATCTCCGTGTACGGTTCGCAAGTCATCATTAGCGAATATTGCTCCGCACTCTGCGCATTTCGGACATTTGTTAGGGTCTCCATTGAACGGCTCCGTGTATCTTCCCAGACGCGGTTTGCCCTCAACATCTAACCCCCACAATTTGTCGTCGTTACGCATCCCTTTTAGCTGAAATACTTCACCGATGTCTCTTTGTCTGCCAGCATAGCCGAACTGCTTTCTGGCGACCACCCATTTACCCGTATGAGCACCCATACTCGTTACTCCTTGTGCATCGCTTGGTTTAAGGCTTGTATTAGTCGTTTCTTGCGTTACTATGATTAGAATACACCGAAGGAGATTAATCAATGAATCGCAAAAAGTACGATAGAGATTTGGCTTTGAAACTATATCAAGAACTCGGAACCTATTCTGCCGTTGCTAAAGAGCTTGGTTGTAGTATCGGGACTGCCGGACAGATTGTTCGCCGCGCTCAGGGTCTTTGCACAAAATGCGACAATCTTCCAGTCGAAGGTCATACTATGTGCGAGAAGCACCTTGAACAAAATAACGCAAACTCTCGCGCCCTCAGAATTAAGCGAAATGGACTTGGTATTTGCCAGCGTTGCGGTAAAGAAGTTGATAGAGATGGTTCCGTTTGTTCGTCTTGCGCCAAAATCATTTCCTCATCATCTTTGTCTCGCGGCAAAGAAAAGGTAAAGCAAGGTCTTTGCTATCGCTGCGGGCAACCTATTGGCATTCGATCAACCTGGTATTGCGACGATTGCCTTGCAAAAATAGGCAATGAGTCCCTTGCTCGCCGCTCTCGCTTGAAGTCTGCGGGGATTTGCATAAGCTGCGGCAAAAACCCAGTCTCCGAAAATAGCTCATCTCTTTGCAAAACTTGTAGGGAAAAGCATATCGTCAGAAACAGACTTAGAACAGGGAACTCAGAATACGCAATCAGATGGCAATCTGTAATGACGGAACATGACTTTACCTGCTATCTTTGTGGACAGCCCGCCGATACAATGCACCATATTGATGAGTCGCATTATACCGACGAGCCGAACCACGATGTCGAAAATCTTGTCCCGCTCTGCAAAGCGTGTCACGCCGGAATTACTAGTGTTCTTTCACTTGTTCGTCGTTCTGATATTGTTAAAGTTCTGAATCTCGTTGCCCAATCTCCGAAGAATGATATACCGGAGATTGAATATGTACTATATTAATCTACTATATCAGAGAAAAATACCCCTGCATCGCTGAGCAACTTTTTCTGGTCGTAGTACGAGCGAATTTCAATGTAATCACCCATCAACTTGTCGTCGCGATACTTGCGCACCGCTTCCATCCCGTTACCCATGCCGGTGTTCCAGAAGAATGTGTAGCCAGCGGCGGGTTCCCAAATCGACGGGGAACTTGGTGTGTAGAGCAACAGCGCATCGTCGTCCCAGTTGGCGGTGTAAGTAACGCTACCCTCAGCAGTCCCTTCGGCGCTGGCGGTATACACGCTCTTGCCGACCAACACGCGCTCAACGCCGAATAGAGCCGCAAGCAGTTCCGTAGAGGCGATACCGCGCTCAGTGTACTTGATGCGATCCAACACATCAGGGTGATCCAGCAAGCGGTCGGCCACCAAGTCGCCCAGAACAAGCGTGTTCGGCTCGCGACCAAGCAGGCGGCGAATCGTGCGCTTGTAGGTGCGCAGATTTTCGATAGGTGCAGAAGTCCCATAATCAGACCACTTGACAACGGTTGAGCCACCAGTCACATCCGTAGTCCAAACAGAGGTCTTCCACAGATTCGACACAAAACTGCGTTCGCGCCGCAGGCGCATCGCGTTGGTAACAAGCATCGTGCCTTCGCGATCACTGTTGAACGGATCATCTTCGTTGACGCGCCGATCATCAGAGATGAAGTGCTTGATACCGTAACGGTAGCAGTAGTAGGCGTACGTCGAGGTATCAACCGTATAGCCAATGTCTGCAGCTTCGCTGGTTTCGCCAAGCGGAGTTGCCGCTTCGTCGCGGAAGAACGCCGACTTGTTGATCGCGGGAATAATGTCGGTCTGCTTCCCCACCATCACTGCCGGGAAAATCTGATCCGCAATAAACTCATTGTGATAGCCGAGCAACACATCGGTCAACAGTTTGTTGACGTGGACATCTTTCGCAAGTGGCATTAAGTTAGGCATTTTTTATTCTCCTTTACGCAGCGCGCCCGCCAGGGATAAGAACGATCTCGCCCACTTCGCCAGTATTGCCGCCGACGACACAGCGCCCAGCAACGTAAGCCGTGGTGCTAGTACCAGCAGTGATTTTCACTGCCTTGGCATCAGTGTGCGTGCCAACCAAGTCGCCAGCCGCAACGACGCCGCCGAGGTACACTTTGCTATGCCCCACCGTGCGCACCGTAACGCCCTGCCCAGTAGAACCTTCGTCCTGCAGAACACCCATCACAATGTCCGTCGCGTCACCGCACAAATCGGCAGTGTCGTTACCGTTCATTTTGACGAAGAGCCACTGCGAACTAGACAGGTCATCGTATGCCTTCATGGGAATATCGATACCGCTAAATTGTTTCGCCATTAGTTTTTCTCCTTTACCTATTCGTTCAAAGTCTTGGTCACGGCCCTGTCGTATTCCGCGTACAGCGCGCCGTTCTCTTTCGCGACCTTTGCGATTGCATCGGCGCGGCTCAACCCATCGCTCATCGCTTCCTTGATCTTCATCTCGAAGCGTTCCTCTGGCGTTTTTGCGCCATTGCCCTCGTGCCCAGCCTCGCCAAACAAGGCTGCGGCCTTGTCTTGATTAACCAAGGCGCGCAAGATATTCATAAACTTCTCATAGTGCACCTTGCCCTCGGTCTCGTCGGCGTCGTTCAGCCACATCAACTCGTCGCCAAAGTTCTGCTCCGGCACCGTCTCGAACTGTCTGGCTGTTTCGGCAAATTCAAGACGCCGACGCGCGGTCATCTCTTCCATTGCGATCCGCTCGGCCTCAGCCTTTGCCGCCTCAAACTCGGCGAGCTTGACTTTCATTTGTTCTTGTTCTTCTTGCAGCCGCGCCTTTTCTTCTTGGAGCGCGGTGATCTCCGCATCTTTCTCTTGCAGTCGAGTATCGTCTGCCTGAACATTCACCATTTCCTGTTTATCCATAGCTTGCTCCTTTTCGGTGCCCTCATCACTGAGCTTGTCGGGCGCTTTTTCAAATACATGCTCAATTGCCGCAATCTTGTCTTCCGCCCACTTCTTAAATTGCGGGAACTCAAATGCAAAGCGGTGCATCTCCTGCACCTGATCTCCTGCTTCTGATTCTTCGCTGTACTCTTGCCATTCGCCGTCGCCGAAAACTAGCGTGCTGCGCCCAAGACGCGGACGCGGGGTCACGGCAATGCCAAGAGCAACATTCTTGTACTCTTTGCCATCGAATACGCCAACATATCCATTGAATTGCACTTCGGGGGAGGCGTACTTGTAACCCTTTTTCACCAGTTCTTCAACAGCGCCATCGCGGAACGCCGGTAGCCACTCTACGCCGCGCTCCGAAACACGCAAATCGGCAATGGTTCCATAAACCCCAAACTCATCACGGTGCAGCGTGTTAATCGGCAAGTCGTAGTCTGGAACATTCTGCTTGAAGTTGCTCACCATTTCAATACCGTCATTAATGGTGAAGTCTTTACGGATACCGTGATGAATGACCTTAAACGGCATATACAAACGCCAGCCGCCATCCATTCCCTCGCCAAGTTCGACTAGCAACTCAGGCTCATCAGTCATCTTGGCAACCCATTCGCCCTTGTCGTTTTTCTCGTAGCCGCGCTTAATTGCACCCCACGCCTTAGCGAATGCTGTTTCCTCGTCATCTCCGCGTTCAAGCGCACTATTGACAACACGCAGAAATTGTCGCTGCGCGTCTTCCGGCAACACTTTGGCTTGGTCTGGTAATTCGGAAATCTTAGAATATGGCATGATTATTCCTCATCATTGTGTGTATTTTAACTACATACAAACGCGACTGCAACCTTAACGTTATAGGTTAGAATCGCGCGCGCTGGTGAAATCGTCTAGCTGATTTTTTGATTCAAAGACCTGCGCAGACGACATTCGCCACAGTTTGACCGGACGCTTGCCGTGCATTTTAACAATGTAGCTTCCGTATCCGGTTTCCCTTTCCAGAAATTCTAACAACGGCAAATAGCGTTGCAGTAGACTGTACATCGTGGTCGCATCAATTTGTGTCATTTCAACCTCGCTAGTATGTCATCCCAATCTACAACGCGCATTCCTCTAACTGCACGATGCGTATTGAACGGTTGAGAAAATAGGTATCCGTCTGTCTTTCCAGACAAATCGTTTATCGTTTCTGGAATAGAGTCTATGAAAATGTCTAGCCCCATTTGTTCGACACGTAACGATTTATCTGAAACGTGAATCGCAGATTTTGCTGTAAATCCATTATCCCTAAGCCACTTGCATGTTACGTTTGCGGCGTATGATGGGCGCGATGTAATAATAAAGACAGAATGAGATTTGAATAATACGTCTAATCCGTTAGCCGCCCCACGCATAACCGGCATGTGCAAATATGTGGTGTCGCGTGTATACCAATCGCTCCATACTGCATCTGGTATTGTAGCAAACATTTCTTCCAGGCTGTATGCACTGTCCAGGTCTGGACAGCCAAACGAATTAACAGCCGCAAGATATATGTCGGCAAGCACGCCGTCTATTTCCAGCCCGATTCTCACGCGACCCGCCCTCTATATTTGTATTGAATGAAACAACGGTCGTTGTGCTTGCACATTCTGTCGCCAATCTGCGGCTGCAAGTTCTCCGGTTTAGTCCACCCAAGATCACTCAATGCGCTACAATCTGGACAAACACGATTATCCTGTACGGATACGTTACGCGCCAGGAGATTGTCGTCCCCGGTAAGAATACCGCTTTTTAGATCAACAGTCAGTGTGTTGCGCGGGAACAGTGTGTCGAATGTTTTCTTCGCCTTGACTGGCGTGGCTTTGTTGGCGAAGATTTTGTAGATTGCGCTGGCGTATGTGCCGGCCCTTGCCGCGAACAATCCGGTTGCACCAGAGATTGCCAGCGCAAATAGCTCTGCCGCCATATCGTCTTCTTTAGCCTGGCGTGCCACTTCGAGAATCTTGTCGCGGATTGCCGGAGTCAATACACTGGTCATATATCCGTATTGCAACATAATCTCGTCCAGGATTGCCATCATCTGCGGAGCGTTCGGCGCATCCCCAACCACGTCGCGCCACATTTTAATCGCGTCATCCATCAGCGATTCTCGCATTGCATCAACGAGATTGTTCGTATATATGGCAACGAGAGATTCCCACTCTTTTTCGTTCTTCGCGGTAAGCTCTTTGGACAGGGGCTTTAATGTGCGCAGATAAATACTAGTTAGTTTGCGCGCCGTTGCGTCTGTCATTGCGTCTGCTGATTGTGCGGTTGGCAAATCGGCGAACTCAGACATCTTTTTTTCTGTCACCGCTTCATCCGTTTCCGCCTCGCCTTCTTCAACTTCTTGAGACGCTGGCATAGATACATCTTCTGTAGTGTCTTGCTGTGGCTGTGCGTCTGGAGTAGTCACGCCCTGCTGCGCCGGTAGATTTGGCTTTAACAGCAAACCCGGTTTCTCGATCTGATCCAGCCCAATCGTGCGGCGTACTTGATTCTCGGTTTCGAGATCGTATGTTACCGTACCGGCGTTAAACAGCCTGGACACCATTTCTGAGAAGTCTTGCATATCAACTTTGGCAAGTTTATCAAAGAACACAGTCGGAGTGCCACTACCTTCGGGGAATGAGTTTAAGTCAAACAGGCGTTTAACGGCTTGCCGGTTGATAGTTGCCGCAATGCGCGATAAGAATGTATTGAGCGCGGCCAGGTACATCGCGGATTTGTCCTTAATCATGGCGAACGATCCGCCATCACCGGCTCCAAGCATAATGAAGTCCATCAGCATTACGCGCGCAAAGTCTTTTTGGTGCCGCGCAATAACTTCGCCGAGTTCAATCGCTGGCCCGTGTGCTGGCATCTCGTATTTGAAAGTCCACCCGCTCGGTAACGTCATTCCCATATCTTCGCCGATCTTGACGTTGCGTACAATATTCTTTGCCACCGTAACGGGTGATGTAGCAGATGTATCGGTGAAATCAACATTGTCAGGCAGCATCATAACCGGCGTGCCCGACATCCGCTCACACACAATCGCTTCGAGGATTTGCAGGTTCTTTACATAAAACCAGGACGTGTAACTTCCTTCGTATACGGACACGCCCTCAAAGTTGTTCTTGCCGCTGCCGCTAGTGGTGAAGTGTAGCATTTTCTCGGCGGGGATGAATACGGATGTGCCATCCCAGTCTTGCCACATCCCGGCCATATCGCCATCTTTTATTTCCCATCTATCTAGTGTTATGGGGTGGCGCGGCGACCACTTTTTCCAATAGATGCGCTTGTCATCGCGCCGCTCATAGACAACTTCTTGTGCAAACCATCCATATACCAGGAAATGCGATATGTCAGACATAACGTCCTCGAACGGTTTTTGCATTGTTTGCAATGCACGTTCGAGAAATTCGGCTTTCTCTTTGTCTTCCGGCAGATTGCCCGCTGGCCTGACGTGAACCTTCGCGCCTTGCATAAAGATACTCGTAGTCTGCAGCATCGCTGCGCCCACAGCATCAAGGCGCGACATTTCGTCGAACACTTCAACCTTACGAGCGTTAGTGCGAAGATCGCTAATCCAGGACTCGGTAATATTGCCGTTGTACTGATTTAGCCCTGAAACACCAAGCTCTTGTGTGATTTTAGTTGGCTGTTTATCTGCCATGTTCCCGCCTTAAATGCGAATGTGGCGCACGAATAGGTGCGCCTAACAATTGCTCCCCCTTGCTATTCTGCGTCAAAAACGTCGTGGATGAGCGAAGACCCGCCGCCGATAAAGACAGCCGTAAGGATGCGCCCGGCGACGTCCGGCAACATTTCGCCCAGGATATTGACACCAGAAACCCACCCGATCACTCCGCCCGTGGCCAGCGCAACATATACAATCCACCATAAGTCTGCTTCAGGGAACTTTTGCCTAATCGGGGCGACGATGTAATCTACAAGCGCCTTATTGATAACCGCCAAAAACAGTGCTACACTAAGCATTTTTCACCTCGCTTTAGTTTGGTATCGCTAACTATTCTACATCTCGAAAGTAATGAGCCGAACCTTAAACGTTGCATTCGTCGTCGTTGTGTGTGATATTTATCATTTGCGTAACTACGTAATTGTGATAGAATACAGACAATTCTTGATAAATTCGTGTTAGACGGATTAGGAGGCCGTCACATTATGAGCGAAGAATATATTTTGAATTTTGGGTATTGCCCAGATTGTGGGACACAGTTTGTTTTTGACCGTGAAAATACAGCGTGGACAGAGGAACAGGATTTAGTTGTTGTTCCGCTGGTTTGTCCGAATTGTCGCTACTCAGGCGGTGCGCACATCCGTCTAACCCCAGTTGCAGCGGACGCGGAACACGAATAGGCGACGGGCGAGCGGGAAGCGCCGCGCCGCTGAACATTGGCCGTTAGGCGGCAAAGGAGACAATCGGTGAACAGTGATATTGCAAAATTCGTACTTGAACACAGCAACATCGAAAGCGACCTAGCCTCTATAGGATTTTGGGCGGGGACATCGTTGAAGTAAAGAGGGAGACATGGCGAACGATTCAAGTGCTGCAGGAGTGATGTGGTACGACGGCGACTCCAAGAAATCGCTTGTTGACAAGCTGCCAGCGGCTATCGCGGCATATAAGCGCCACAGCGGATTAGAGCCTACGCATGTGGAGTTGAATACGAATGACTATGCAGAGGTGCCGGATGGATCGGTGGTTTGTGGTCTGGTTATTCAGCGGGGGGAGTATACTTCGCCAGGATATTGTTATGTATTTGGAGGTGACCGGAATGGGCGCAAGGTGGGAACGCCGCGAGAAGAAGCGTAACAAGAGACGCAACGGGATGCGCGTTAGCGGAAAAAGCGTATTCGTTATATTATCAGAGATCGGGAAAAGGGGAAATAAAAAGTGGAAAAAGTAATTAAAGCTATTGTTATACTTGTTTCTGTAGTCGTGATGCATTTTGCATATCGTACGCACGATTTAGATTGCGTTACAAAGAACGCCTGGATGTATCGTTTATCTTATGCAGTCATAATTGTTATGGGCATCCTCACAATTGCGGTGGATGTTTTGCGCCTGTTCTAGTACGCCCGCCATTTAGTGTCTCCGACAGAGAACCCGCGCCGCTTTAACTCGCGTACCGTATCAGATCGTGGCACAATAATAATCTGCGGGACGTTGCTGTAGTGCCGAGTCGGGCCACCCACAAAAGCATAGCGCAAGGCGGAAGCAAAATCTTCGCCGTCCTTACCCGGGGTATCTCTATCAAATGTGCCATCAGGCAGCTTCTTGCACTTAAAGCGGTGCATCAACGCATTGTCCAGACCTGGACAGCGTTTGGGATCGACGAACAGGCTACGATCTTGCGAGAAGTCGCGGAACGCATCACGCAATCGTCCAAGTCCGTAAGCAACACTGGCGACCTCTTTGTTAATCGTGCGGCAATTTAGGTCTTCTGGCCAGTCCTTGATTAGGTCTTCGCTGGCTTTCTCCGCCCAAAAGGTAGTGATGTGTAGCCCAAAATCGTCCAGGACTTTTTGTTTGATATTGCGCGCCGCCTCAATGAGTTTACTTGGAGTGCTGCTGTCGTCAGCCCATTCCGCTATTGCCCACCGAATCTTGTTTCCGTTACTGGCAGTATATGGCGCTTGTGCCATAACCACGATACGCCCACGACCGCGCTGATCTATACCGGCACAGCAAGTCCAATTGTTCAAGTCTGCACCTTGCGGCGGGAACGGCAACCGACTACCCTCGTCGTACTGCGGGAACACTAAGCCCTGCTCTTTATCAGACAACAACAAATTCTGCAGCGCCCAAGACTCAGGATCGACAGCGTTCTTGAATTTGCCGAGCGCATCGCGGAATGGGTAATGCCCGCCGGCTTTTGCCCCTCGCCCCTTACACAACTCTTCAAAATTTCCAGTATACGGGTTCGTCCAATAATGGAATGGGCAAGCGCCACAATCAGTCGGGTATTCCTGTCCGCAGCTTTCCATCGTGTCGAAGATGTCGAATTGATAGGTGGCAATGCCGCGATCCCTAGCCGTGTTAATGAGGGACTGCATCGTCCCGTTACTATGGTATTGCGATGACGCCATCAGGGTCGTGGCGCTATGCCCGCCTTTTGACATGGGCATTTCCATCGCCGTAGCCAGGGTATTTGTGTCTATATGGTCTAGCTCGTCAATTACTAGAACTTGCGGATGCGGGCCAGATACAGCGCGCTCTGAACCGCCCGTCCTGATCTCTAACTTAGAGCCATTCGTTAAAATAGTTTTGCTAACTAGGGGATCGTCTGCCAGCATGTCGGAGAACAACGCGGAACGCATCAATCCATCCTCGCCGTCTTTCGCCTTGCTGCCAGCGTAATATGCGTATCCGTCGCGTGCTTGCCCCTCGCTGCCGCCAACGTGGACTACGAATATACCGTCCTTGAATAGCGTGGTGGCGACCTCGAAGATGGAGTATGCGCGAGTCTTGCCGCCGCCGCGATTGCCTCTGGCCAATAGGGTTTGCTCGCGCTCGAAGAACGCATCGGCGATGAATTGGAATGGGGACTTGTGTTCTTCGTGCGTGGCATAACGCGCCATCTTAAAGCCGAGCACGTCGCGTATCCACTCGTACAGATCGTCGTCGTTTCGTGGGCGCTGTGATGCTTTTAGTTTTAGGCGGCTAGTTTTCTCCGTCTGTGCGTCTTGCAGTAATTGCAAAAGCATCTGCGGAGGCAAGCTCTGAAAAGTCTGCGTCAATTATATCACCCGTATTTATTGCGCCCTGAATGGCACCGATCAGTTGTTCTAGTTGGTCAGCACTCATCGACGAGAAGTCGAATAGCTGCGCGGTATTGTTCTGTACATTGACATTGATACCGGGTTGGTTGGTGTGCTTTCTAGCAAAGTCCAATATGTCCAATGCGTCGCGGTCTGACAGCGGGAGATCGCTTGCCACGCGCCTCGCCAGCTTGTCTTCCAAGAGATTCTGCGCATACGCGAGTTGGCGATGGTTGCTCGCGAGTGGGACATATTGTATAATCTCATCTACGCGGCGGTTGACCTCGATGCCCGCTGGCGTGGTAGCGTTGACAAGTTCCATTACCTCTGGAACATTCATATCGCATAGCTCGGCAATGTTGCGCACGTCTGGCACATAGACAATGCCGCGCCGCGCAATCATTTCTTGGAGAACGCATTGTTGCCCACGGTTGAGAACGGTTAATGGTTTCATTGTTAATATTGTATGATAGCGATCAATGGTCAACGAACCTTGAACACCCATTTGACACCTGATAAAACAGTGGTAGAATTACTTTTGATGGGAATACGCAAAGACCTCATAAACAAATACGATACACCGCAACGTCGCCAGGACATCATCATGCGCGATGGCGGCAGGTGCGTAATGTGCTCCGCGCAAGCGCAAGACATTCATGAGATCGTTAGCCGCTCGGCGTGGGCAAGCACAGATCGAGATATTGAGCTATGCTTCTCACTAAAGAACAGTGTGTGTCTGTGCCGCAAGCATCACGATCATCTACAGGGACTCCCGCAATACAAGCGAATACTTTTAGAGATGCTACGCGAGAAGTATGGGTATGAATACGCAGAGCGCGAGTTTGCGCAATACCTGGGGGAATATGGCTGAGTTAAGAAAGTACAAATGCTGCAAGTGCGGCTACGAAGAAGAGCGGATTGACTTCGTGGACGGCGTTGATTGCCCGCATTGTGCGGGCTTTATGTATCCCGTGGGCGTCTCAGCGTTCCAGGAATATCACACTGAACCAAAATCAGATATACTAGAGCTAGGAGAACAGAATGCCTGATTGGACTGATGTACTAAACGAATCTATCCGTATCATACGCGAGGGCAAGGCGAGCGGGTGGAGACCGCTAGAGCGGCAGTTGGAAAAGGAGCTTTATCATGTGTCGCGATCCGGTATGCAAGCGGCGTTTAGTCGCGAGTTCGACATAGAAGAATGGGACGACATTGTGGCTATGGCAAATGGCGGGTATGGTGGATCAGTAGACGATTTAACAGAAGAGTCTGACGAGCAACAAAGAATAAAAGTAACACACTCCGCGATCTCCGATGGGTTGATCGCGTATCTAGCAGATAAGCACTTCCCGTTCCATGACGCTAAGGCGATTGCATTGGCGGCTAAGTTGCTATTGGCGTTTGCGCCAGACGAAGTTATTGATGGCGGCGATGGGCAGGATATGTACGCAGTGTCCAGTTTTGACAAAGACCCTAAACGAGTCCTGTGTTTACAAGACGAACTGGATGTTGGGTATAAATACAATCGCATTCTAAGGGATGCTACGCCGGAGGCGAAGTGGTACGAACTCGACTCCAACCACGAGGCCCGCTGGGACAGGTATTTACACTCGCATCCTGAGATCAGTGGATTGCGGGCACTAGAGCTGCACAATCTGATGCGATTTGACGATCTGGGATGGGAATACGGCGGAACGGAGCGTTGGTATTGTGGTGGAGCTCTGGCTTTCTTGCACGGCACTAGATGCAGTAAGCACGCTGGATGGGCGGCGAAGGCAGAGTTGGAATCGCGCTTCTTTCAGCAGCACGTCGTGCAGGGGCACAATCACAAAGTCGGGTATTACTCGGCGCGCGGGCCACTTAATAAGGTCGAGGGCTACGAGGTGGGATGTTTGTGTGATCTTGAGCCAGAATATGTCAACCATCCCAACTGGAATCAGGGCATAATGTTTGTCACGATTTATAATTCTGTGCCCACGTTTGAGAATATTATATTCCAGAAAGACGAGTCTGGAACGTGGGCGTCATTCAGGGGAAAGGTATACAGGGGATGAAAATCGAGGACTTTTTGCAAATGGTAGAAGATGATGATATGAAGTTGCTGGATACACTAAGCGCCAAGGCGACGACTACGCCGGTGACGAGAATGCGCTACGCTGTTTTGAAACAACTGCGGCAATGTGCGACATGCTTAACATCGATGCCAAGACTCCGCATGGCGTGGCGATGATTTTAGAAATCGTCAAGATTACGAGAATGTGCACTCTGATGTTTGAAGAGCGTAACCCCAAGAATGAGGCGCTTACCGATTCGTTCGCTGATGCACATGGCTATTTGCACCTAGCCAAAGCGTGTTTTATAAACGAACAAGAAATCGGCAACGAGAGCGCGGGATATACTGTCACCTTTACATATCCGGTGGGCTGGTGAACGAACGCGGCACAATTGCGGGCGAGGCGTCTCGCTCGTTCCGCAAGCATCACTGGTCTGTTAATGTAACCAGAGACGCAGTGCGTTGTCCGCGTTGCGGGACAATGATATACCCAGATGCGGCAGCGGGATGTTTCGATATTCGCATTGGTGCTCCGATGTGGGACGAGCGCGATACGGCGTGGTATGCGGTTGAAGTTAAGTACGGCAAGACCGCATACCCATTCTCTAACTTTGATGAGAAGAAACGAGAATGGGCAAAGTCGCACGCTGATGATTACTCCATGTGGATATGGCTTGGCATGGGTGTGTCGATCCGCGACGACAAGTATCCCCGCGTTACATACCTATTCCCGCTGGATGTATTCTATCGGCTAGAAACCGCCCTGGAACGGAAGTCGATCCCGTATGGTTGTCCAGAGTTGGATAAATATAAGTTGCAATGGCTTGGTGGTGGAACGTGGAAAATCCACGATCTGTTTTTCGAGAGTTTGGTATTTGCCAAGACGGACTAGATATAACATTTGAAGAGCTTCCGTCTGGCAATATCAGACTGGTAATGCAAGGATATGGCATAACCGAGTTGTCGCCAGCGTGCTACAATAGACTGGCTAGGTTTCTTCTCATGGTGTACGGAGGACAATGTGGTAAAAAAGAAAACTGACGGTGTGACTTTCCCGGAAGATGACAATTCATTTAGCAATATAGAATATATATCTACTGGGAGTATAGCGGTTGACTTCGCGCTTGGGCGCAAGGGTGTGCGTTGCGGACTCCCGCGCGGACTCGTTAGTACAATTTGGGGCATAGAGGGTGGCGGTAAAAGCACATTTGTTTCCAGTTGCATCCGTGAAGCGCAGAAGATTGGCGAGGTTGCCGTATTCGACACAGAGCTACGCATCGACCCGTTTTATATGAGCAGCATGGGCGTAGATGTTGATGCGCTAACTATTGGGCAGCCCGACTACGCCAATGGCGTATTCGGGGAACAGCTTGGAGATAGCATCATCGAACTCGCAAAGTCTGGTAGATATGTTATGATTGTGCTGGACAGCGTTGCCGCATGGGTGCCGAAGAACATCGCGGAGGGCGAAGTGTCTGAACACAGTCCTGGGTTGCACGCCAGAATGGTTAGTAAGTTCCTGATGTCGGCAGTGAACCATCTTAAAAAAACCAATACGGCATTAGTATTTACTAGCCAGAGACGCGCCAAGTTCGGCGGGATGTCTTTCGCCGGGCCATCCTACGAAATATCTGGCGGGAATGCATTGAAGTTCTATTCCTCTGTGTTCGCCAGGATAGATCGCCTTAAGAACATAACTCCGTCTTCCACAGCAAAAGAGGTGATTGGTATTCGTAGCCGTATCACTATGCAAAAGAATTGCGGGCCGGCCTATACGTGGGCAGAGTTCGAGATTACAGACTCTCTTGGATTAGATAAAGCAATTGAGGTGTTTGAGCTTGGCAAACCATTCAATATCGCGTATAGCAAAGGCGCTTGGTATTACTACGTTGATGAGAATGGAGAAGAAATAAGAGCTGGACAGGGGCGCACTAATGCGGTGCAGTTCTTGCGCGACAATCCAGACCTACTCGAATCGCTACGGAACAGAATAGCAGTCGCAATGAGTGAGCGATATGCTCCGCAGGAATCAGACGTTGAGGGAGACGAAAATGTGGAAAACACCGAGAGCAATTAAGGAACTGATCGAAGAATACAACCGTTTATCAGACGAGGATAAAGGGCTGCTTGAAAAAACATCATTGACACGGCTATGTTATTCTTATGCGAAAAATGAGGACAGGGAAGAGCGAGAGAAACGAAACGCGGATAGAAACGCGAAGCTGCGCGAGATTGCCGAGCGCGAGTTTGTGCCATTCACGTATTGGGATGTGCTGTTTGAGTTGCCGGGGAAGCAAACATACGCAATAGAAGTAATTGATTACGAATTCACTGATGGCAACCGCTTCGTCAGCGCGCACGACAAATACGGAATATTAATAGTTGCCGAAGACGCGATTATGCTGCGCGCGACAGAAGTTATTGTGGACTCTATTGATCGTCTTCCAGATTGGTGCCCATTATTTAAGTGCGAGTTCGGCACATATCGAACGTCGCCGCAGTGGGTCAAGGAGAGCGCAAATGCAAATGACTAAAGTGTGGGGCAACCGCTTCCGTAAATTACAAGCCACTGGTAAGAATACGTTCTCGTACTCCGAAATCTCTGATATGTTCGGCATTGCCACGGCAAACGTGGCACAGAAGTTCAAGGAAATCCGCGAGATCGAGCCGGACGCAATCACCGAAGCGGAGACAGACGATGACACCAGGCACAAGATGTTCCAATTCGACTATGACATTCTCCTGGGTGAAGCAGATGACGAACCAGAACCAGAACCAGAATTCCCCGACTGGATGGCGCGTGGCACATATGACTCCATTATGGAACGCCTAAATCTCGCAAGCGGATATTGGGTGGCTTACGAGCACCTGGACTGGGAACGACAATATCAACGTGGCGGTGTAAGGGTTGTAGTATATGAAGACGGTCAAAAAGCTCCAGAGCACGAACGCATATATCGCCTAGACAACTGTATCATAGTCAATTAACAATAGCATAGCGTGCCAGGATCGGCAATTCTAATTGAGTTGCCGTTTTTCGTTTCTATGCTATAATGTCACGTATGCCGGGTTACAAAGATCACAAAACGGTTACTGGTATAGCCAGCGCGCTCACTGCTGGCGGTGTGTTTGTGGGCTATCAAATAACCTATCGCGTAGGCGAATACTTTGAGTGGTTGCCGCCCGGCTCTGTGGATGAGAAGTTACCTAACACGCTGTTCGTTATGGCATTGATAGCTGCCGGTGTTTATTTCGGCGGCACATTAAACAGTCCAGACCTAGACACGCCCAGTACGCCATATAATCATTGGGGCATATTCAGATTTATCTGGTTGCCCTATCAGATAATGATAAAGCACAGATCGCCGTTCTCGCACTGGCCCGTATTGGCAAGTGTATTTAAGCTGACATATTTGTTCGTTATGCTCAACCTGATTATTGACGTGCTGATCTTAATGGCTAATCTGTGGTTTATTGCCATTGGCGATTCATTTAGAATCGCCGTGACTGTATGGCAAGTGGCGGCGTTTTTATTTCAGCCGTTACGGTATCCGGTCGTGTGGGTATTCATTGTCGGGGATGTGATTGGGGAAACATCCCACATCATCACGGACTGGCTAGACGGGCGCAGGCGAGTTCGGTATTGGGACGATACTGTTCCAACGCTCTCCGATGGCGAGGTGGATACTCCGCACGACCATCGCAATCGATACGGGGGATAAATGAAAACTGCATTTCTGTTGTGTTGCGTTGTGGCTATTGCTATTTTTGGCTATATAGTCGTAGATGAGTATATGAGCAATAGAACTGTGTCTTTGACCGGACAAGTCACGGCTCTGTCTATGGAGAATGCAGAACTGCGTCGCCAGCTCGTAGCAAAGAATAATGAGCGTCTATTGTACGAGGCCGCGCAAAAGGATAACGACACCGTGAACTTGATTGCGCAGTGGCATGTCTTTCAACCAGTCCTGTTGCTTTTAGGCGGGATATGTCTTGCGGTATTCTTGCCCTTGATCTGGATGGGATGGACATATGCGCTGCGGTATTACCTGAGCGCAGTTAGGAAATTCGATGAATGATCCTAGACTCGAACGCATCCTCAACAGGGCCGCAGACATCATTGAGGGCGCCTGCTATAATGAGGGACTGCCGGTGCGCATTGGCGAGAGCGACATTGTTGTTCTGGCTAATCAATGCCGCATGTATGCACATCCGTTGCTAGACGCACGCTCCGTAAGGGCTTGGGAGCGTGAGAGGCTTAAGACCGAGTATCAAGGATATAAGTTCGAGAACGCCTTCCGCAATGTAGCCACAATCAAAACAAAGGCGTACTCAGTCATCAAGGGGATGACTGGATTACCGGCGAATAGCGACTTCGGCATTGATGTGGGCGGCGGCGCGATTGTGTTCGATTTTAACCTCACCGATCTAGCCGGAGAACAATACTTCCATCCCCTGATGTACGAAGACAGCTCGCGCAAGGGGCAGCTCGTAATTGGGCGCACCCTAGAAAGCGAAGGCGTGGTGGTGAATCCAGAGGGCATAGATCACCATCACATTTTGATGGTTGGCTCTACTGGCAGCGGGAAAACGGTGCTGGCGAACACACTGATTGGTGCAGCGATCTCTGTATATCCGCCGTCAGAACTGCGCTTGTTCGTGTCATCTGGTAAAGAGGAAGACATCATCGTGTGGGATGGCGTGCCACACCTGTTGTATAAGCCGTCTCACGATTCCCGCGAGGTTGTGGCAATGCTGTCTTGGGCAAAGATGGAACGCGAACGGCGTAGCCACTTGCCAGCCCGCGATAAAGGGTTATTGCCGCACATCGTCATCTACATTGGCGAAATCAGTGCGCTACTTGGCGGCGCTGGCGCATCTGAAATGGAAATCCTGCTTGACGATCTGCTATGTATGGGGCGCTCATCCAAAATTCATCTGTGGGTTACGACACAACGCCCCACCGGGAAGAAGGTGGGTAGCTCTGATGCCAAAGGGCAATTCAAATTGGTGCTATGCGGCGCTATGCAGAATCCGCAGGATGCCTACATCGCTCTTGGTATGGGGAAGTCCGGCGCTGAATTTTTGCCTAACAAGGGCGCATTTATTACCAACAACGGCACGCGCTTCCAGGCGGCGTTCCTGGGTGATGACGAGCATCCCGAACAAATAAACGATCTTGTGGCAACGGCGCGTGGCAAGTGGGGTGAGCCGGAATATATAGAATTAGACGTGGCTGCGGTTGGAGATGTTGAATCAAGCAACCTCACGCAAGACATCCTGGATGTGGTCAACACTATCAGGTCGAACAATTTGACCGAGTTAGCCAAGAGTTACATATCAACTGTAATGGGGTGGGGATACAATCGCGCAAACCGCGTGTGGCTTGAGCTAGAGCGGGTCGGTGTAATCTTGCCGCGCGAGAGCAAGAATGTGCCCGCGCAACTCGATTTAGAAGTAATGAATAAGGAATATGGAAAGGGTTAGATAGAATGGACGAGAAAACTATTTGCGTTAATCTGTCTCTGTTTGTGGCGCAGTATATAGCATGGGCGCTCAGTTTGATCGCGTCGTTTGCTGGCGGCGTGGTATTCTGGTCTAGGCACGCCAAATACAACAACGTGTCTAACGAACAACAGCCGCAAATCGCGCAGACTCCGGCGACTCCTGGACGTCGGGTGCGTTCGGCATAAGGTTTGCGACACCCGGCAAGGCGGGTAACATAGGGCAACATCCCCCTCATGGAAACATTAACTATCCGCAGATCGCCATTCGCGGCGCTAAGGTGGCTGGTCAAACCAGCCGCTTTAGTTCTAAGCTGTATCGCAATCATCGTTGGGCTATCAGCAACAAGGGCAACGTATTGGGTGTTTATTGTCGCTCTTGGCATTGCAATGTTACCGTTGAGCCTAATCATATTGTATCTGAATTTCAATGATTGGGCGAACGATGTCTATACGATAGACACGAATGGCGATTTCAGAATAGAATACCGCACATGGCTGCGTTACAGAAGCGGACGGCGCGGGCCGATCTCTGCGTTGCAAGATGCGTGGGTGGTGCAAAAGGGCGCGACTCGCTTAGTCTTCGGGTTCGGCGACATCTATGTACAGGTGGGGTGGTCGCGTATCCCGTTTTGCTTGCGCGACGTGCAAGACCCGTATGCTGCGGTTAATGAGATCAAGCGGTTATCGCGTTACTATAGCGGGGATCGCCGAGAAGAACAAGTGGATGCTGTAGGCATCATGCTAGAACAATACCAGGAGCTAGATTAAAAAATGACCAAGAGAAAGAAAGCAGAATTATCATTTGAGTTACCAAGCATGGCAGACGATCCGTATAGTGATTTGGATCAGTATTTCCCGACTCAACTACAGCGTTTTCAGTATCTCGACAAATACTCCCGTTACCGCTACGATCTGGGACGCCGCGAGACGTGGAACGAGACAGTTGATCGAGCCGTTGATTATATGCGCTGGCTATCGAAAGGCAAGTTAAGCGAGCGCGACTACAAAGAAATCCATCACGCTATTCTCAACCTGCACGTTATGCCGTCGATGCGCCTATTGGCGATGGCAGGCGATGCAGCGAAGCGGGACGAGAAAAGCATTATGAATTGTGCGTATGTAGCCATAGACAGCCTTGACGCTCTAGTTGAAATGCTCTCGCTGTCTATGTCTGGCGTGGGTATTGGGTTTAGCGTAGAAGAGCGTTACACATCGCAACTGCCGCGCATTAAGCGGCAATCCGGCACGTTCTCAGTGTTTATAATCCCTGACAGCACAGAGGGCTGGTGTACTGCGCTTAGAGCGGGATTAACCGAGTGGTACAATGGGCGCGACGTAGTGTTTGATTACTCGCAGATTCGTAAAGCCGGAGAGCCGTTGCGCACTAAAGGCGGACGATCTTCTGGTAGCGGCCCACTGAAAGAGCTGCTCGACTTTACGCGCGGCAAGATTGTGTCGCGCGGCGGTACGCAGCTTCGCCCTATTGACATCTATGACATCGCCACAAAGATTGGCGATTGCGTGATCCAGGGCGGGGTCAGGCGCGTCGCTACACTCTGTATGTTTGACTACGACGACGAGATGATGCTAAACGCCAAGTCCGGCGATTTCTGGAAACACTCGCCGTGGCGCTTCAACTCAAACAACAGCGCGGTTGTAGAGAAAGAGCTTTCATTGGATGAGGTGCGCGACTTTATGCTACGCATGGACGCCAGCAAGAATGGTGAACCCGGTATTGTAAACAGGCTGGCGATGAAGAACACAATGCCTGAGCGCCGCAACAAAGAACACGAGTTCGGAACCAATGCGTGTCAACCAGGATGGGCTACTGTATTAACGCCCGATGGCATAAGAACAATTGACGACATTGATGTTGGAGATATTATTTGGTCTGGAGAAGGATGGACTGAGGTTGCGCGCAAATTGTCGTCTGGCAACAAATCTGTGTACGCATATAAATTTAGCAATGGTACATTTGTTGGCACAGACGATCATCACATCTTCTCTGGTGGAGAAGAAGTAGAAGCCGGGGAGGCCGAGTCCGCAGATGGATTGGCTGGTTTGTTTGCAAACGATATTGTGATTGATCCACAAGATGTTATGGACGGTCTCGTGCTTGGGGATGGCACTGTTCACAAGGCCAGTAACAATTTAGTGTATCTTATTATTGGCGAGAAAGATATGGATTATTTCAATAGCGAAATCTCGCATTTAATAAAGAGAGACAGAACCGCAGCGTTCAGATTTGGATGGGAGATTGATACGACAATATCGGCAAGAGAATTGCCATATACATATTTGCGCAAGGTTCCAGACAGGTTTTTCTATGGTGACAAGAATAAAATCGCCGGTTTTTTACGTGGGCTTTTTAGTGCAAATGGCAGTGTAGTTGACACAAAAGGCTATTACAGAATAGGGCTAAAGCAATCAAGCGAAACACTTGTAAGACAAGTTCAAATAATGCTTTCGTCGCTTGGTATACGGTCATACATAACAATAAACAAACCAAAATCGGTCGAATTTAGAAATGGGGTATATGCCATAAAGCAATCATACGACATAAATATATCCACAGACAGACATAAATTCATGACAATTATCGGATTTGTACAAAAGTACAAACAAAGAGGAGCCGACGCAGCTCACGAATCAAGAAAACTAGTATATGGAACACTGCAAGAAATTGAGCCTCTTGGCGTTATGCCAGTATATGATCTTACCGTACTATGCAATGAACATTCGTATTGGACGGGCGGTATCAAGGCCAGGAATTGTGGAGAAGTGATTCTTAAAAATGCGGAATTCTGCAATTTATCCAGTGTCGTGTGCCGCCCGGAAGACGATGTTAATATGCTCGTTTACAAAGTGCGTGTCGCAACTATTATCGGTACGATTCAATCACTTGCGGAGAATTACGAGGGATTGCGCCCTGTATGGGGCGACAACCAACGCGACGAACGGCTACTTGGCGTTGACCTTAATGGGCAAATGGACTGCCCGGAAGCGCGCAAACCAGAGGTGCAAGATTTCCTACGGCAGCACGCCATAGATATTAATGCGGAATATGCCGCAAAGATGGGTATCAACGCATCCGCATCTATTACAACCGTTAAGCCATCGGGGAACAGCGGGGTAATGCTGGACATCTCTAGCGGTTTGCACCCGCGTTGGTCGCAGTATTATATTCGCAATGTACGTATCAACAAAGGATCGCCGCTGTATCGCGTGCTGAAAGACTCTGGCGTTAAACTCGTGCCGGAGAATGGGCAAGAGGAAGAAACAGGAACAACGTTTGTGGCTGGATTCCCAATGAAGTCTCCTGATGGCGCTGTTACTCGTCATGGCATGAACGCCCTTGAGCAACTAGAATACTGGAAGTCTGTCAAGTTACACTGGACTGAGTTAAACCCAAGCTGTACTATCTACTACAGCGAAGATGAACTTGACAGTGTGATCGAATGGGTGTATAGTAACCAGGATGTTATCGGCGGGTTATCGTTCTTGCCGCGCTTTGATATGAACTACGAGAACGCGCCGTACATCGAGATTGATGCCGAGACATACGAACAGATGTCGGCTGAGTTCCCGAAGATCAAGTGGGGCTTGCTGGCGGAATACGAGAAGTCCGATCTGTCCAGCTCTGGACAGGAAGTGGCGTGCTCTGCTGGCGTGTGCGATTTCAAACTTTAGGAGAATAGCAATGGCAAAGCTGAAAATTAGCGGTAAGATTAGCAAGCGACATTTGATTGCGCTGCTCGAAGATCGGGTCGAGTGGCTAGAGCGGCGCGTCGAAGAACTGGAGAGGCGTGAAACTGTAGTGTTTGTGCCAACTGTTGTGCAGCCGTATGTTCCGCTATACGGCACGGACAAAACCAAAGACTTCACAATCACTAGCTTCGGCGACTCGTCCCGTACTTAAAGTACGATACCCACAAAGGTTCGCCAGCGCCAATATTAAGCTGGCAACAAAACAGCCCGGTTAATCGCCGGGCTGTTGTTATTGTGATAGTTAGTCTTTGCGCGAATATGCGAAATCCCTAAACGCAGAATACACCCCGAACCTCTCTCGCATCTCGGCAAGTACATCATCTCCCGTGAGTTCGTAGATATTCATTACATGACGATTGTACTCGCTGTCGTATAGCTTCTTGCGCCGCTTGTTGATTTTCTTAACTTCGGCAAACACATCATCGCGCGAAATGCCATATTTCTTTTCCAGATATTTTGCCAGTTCCGGCTGCGAGAGCGCCTTGAATTGACAGATTGGGCATAACTCTTGCGGAATGTCGCCGTCTAGTTTGTCGCAGTATTCCAGTGCCTCGTCGTCGCTCATTGCGGCGGTGTCCGGTTTAGAGTAAGACGCTCGATCAATCCAGGCGCGTGCGAGTTCCGGTGTAACTTCGCCCTCGACAAATTCTTCTAGCAAAGTGTGTTCGTTCTCGCACATCACAAAACCATAGTCGCGGCGAGAATTGCCGTCCCAAAATGTTTCGCTCTCGCCGCTGATCTCACAGATATAAGTTGTGCTAGAAGAGTTGGTAACAAATCCGTTGCGCTTCTTCATAAATAATCCTCTGTGAATGTAATATTCTCGCCGTCTGACATTGCCCTGAGCATTTCGGCGAGCGATTCGTCTGAATGTTCGATGTCAAGATAGTATAACGCAAAGCCGTCTTCGAGCATCTTAATTCTCTTGGCATATAAGTCTGCCGCGCCGTCATCGTCATCCATCTCGTAGGCAAGTGCGGCAAGCGTTGATTCATGCTTACCGCTATTCCACACTTTCCTCATAATAAAGGCGTCGTATTCGGATTTGGTACGCACCACATCGTCCGCTTTCGTTTCCAGAGTGTCGAGAAGCATCTTGTACACATACTTCAAGACCAGATGAGCAGCGACGACAGAATCATCCATGTCTGGCAGGCGCTTGATTGCTAACACAAACGAACTACTGCTACTATTGGCAACAAACCCTTGTCTAATTTTCATAGATCACCACGTCTCGTAGTTTTCCAATAGATCATCTGCTGACATAGAGGAATGCTGATCTTCGTTGCCAGCCCACACTTGATAATCGCCTCCGTGGATAGTGACGACTGTGCCATCTGGTTCTCTTAAATACTTGTAAACCAAACAATACTCAAAGTCGTATGCAAGCGTGCCCAGCACATCCAGCATATCTTCGGTAATAGCGAATACATCTTGCCCCTCGCACATATAGTTGCCAAACACAATGTAGTCACCTTTTGACAAGTCGATCTCTTCTAGCTTGACGCGCTTGCCAATAACAACGAACGAGCTGCTAGAACTATTCGTCACAAAACCAACCCTGATCTTCATTCGTTATCATTCCCCCCTTGAATATAAGAGTCTTTTGAAAACAGGAAGTCGCACAGCGTTTCGTAGCTGGCAAAGATTTCCGTGTTCTTGCCCTCGGCGGCGGATGACTGATGGTCGATATACCCGTCCACCATTCCGTCTGGCACTGGATATTTGTTCGTTAAAACCCACTCAACATAATCGAATCCGGCGTATGCGCGCAATGCTTTCTCTAGCGTTGGTCGCCAGGTCTCGCGGCGCGTATTATACCAGCAAGTATCTCCGCATCTCTCCGCTTCAAGAATTTGCAAGGCGGCAAAGTTTAGCTTGTCATAGAAGTCGGTGTATTTCTCGTTTTCCCATCCGAACTCAATTTCGCCGCTATCGCCGATTCGGACGATCTTTCCCAACCCAAATCCGGGCGTCATCATTCTGGTGTTGCACAATACGATAAAGCTACTACTGGAACTGTTAGTTACAAAGCCCTGTCGTGTTTTCACCGCGTCTTCTCCCTACGATTACACAGCACTACTTCTGGTTTCAACGGACATCCACCCATGCAGTTCTGCCGCACGGCGCATCCCGGACAGCGATTGCGCAACTGGTCGCGGAACGCCTCGAATTGCGGACTGCTCCACGCCTCTTCAATCGTATGATCGCGCAGGCTAACGCCGTATTTCAATTCCTGGTCGAAGCTACACGGCGTAGCGATCATATCCGGTGTAATGTACATACTGAACCGCGCACCCTCGCAGGTGTCGATGCTGTCCATGTTGATGTCTGAGGTATAGTTGATTATACCAGGAATAGAACAACTGTCAAATCCAATCTTGAAGTCGCCATTCCAATTATCAATAATTTGGAAGAACTTGTCCAGCTTTGGATCGCCCGGCTGCAACACATTCGCTTGCTGTCCAAGCCCAACCGGTTTGTGCAGCAAGAACACTACTGCGCTAATGCCATCAGGAAAGTTGTTGTTTAACAGGCGGCAATTCGCTTCATCAATTGAGTTGTTACCGAGAACGTAGTGAATATTTGTAGTCACTCCAGCATCAACGAGCCTGCCAATTGCGGAGAGCGTGTATGGTGAGCGGTACCACGAAACAGCAGCGGCACCACACATATCTTTGGTAGGGCTACTTCTTTATCGGTGAGTCCAAGGCCGCTTGTGGTATAGTTGGGGATAATGCCGTACTCGCGCGTCATTCTTAGGATGTCGCCGAATTGCTCGTGCTTGTTTGGATCACCACGGCCGCCTAGCGCGCAATTGTGTGACAAAATACCGTTTGACGTAACAAATAGGTGCGCGTCGCTTTTAACCTCAATATCAACCACGCGAGACATACCGGCGGGGGTGACAGATACGACCACATTATCCTTATACAGCCTTGAATTTTTGCTGTTAATATTATTTGCAACACAATCCAAGAACCCGGAACTGTTCCAGTGGAATCTCGTCGCGGATTTTATAATATTGATGTCATGATTATTGTATATTCTAACCCTATATCTCGTGCTTCTATTGATCGATCTCCCGAAACTCTTGTCAAAAGAAACACCGCCACTTTCAGACGAAACAGACGGAATAATGCCAAACTTCACACTAAAAAGCATAGAAAGTCCAGATGCCAAATACTTACTTGAAGTGTTAAATACAACAGACGCTCCATTAACACTATCATACTTCAGATCCCCGTCACAGAAATATCCAGCCAGGAATTCAGTCACCATATCCTGAGAGAGGTCAAAGATAAAGTTTGGGAGTTGCTTCTTCTTATCTTTGCCGCGACAACCAAATGCAATATCAAATATGATTTTGTGTAAAATATTTGAACCAAATTCAAAAACGTATTTATTGCTTTTCTTGGTGATGTGATAGCCGAGATTCGGGAATACAGAATCAACACAATGTATTAAATCAAGAAACATAGCCTCTTTCGCAAGGCCCATAACGTAGCTTCTGCGCGACCCGTCTCCTACATAGTATCCGATCATTCGCATAAGCTCTGCTGACACGGGAATAATTGATGGGACTGTGTACTGCGACCGCTCCACGCCCAAGGCCACAACCACCGAGTCAAGGTTTCCGTCGTACATTGACAATTTCACAGACCGCTTTCCGTCGATGCGGACATTGAACTTATATCCAAGCCCCGCATCAATTATCATCCTGGCTATATTAAGCTCTGTAATTCCATTAAATGCAGTCGGTGTAGCCATAACCATTCTATCGCCACCGACAATTTCGCAAACCTGTTTTTCTACTCTCCGCCCGTCCTCTGTTAATACCGGAAAAGTGTGATCCGCAGTGGCTTTAATCTTTCTCCCGCCATCAATCGCAATCTCAAAAATGTCCTTAACAGATTCCGACTTAGCGACAACTGGAATATAACCAGCAAAACCGTCGTGAATTTTCTCGCCGATTTTCACATCGGCAATCCTTATAACTCCACGATCCCCACTAAGTACAATCTCGTCTTCATGCAAGCATTGCATTACAACGCCTTGACTCTGGTGCATAATGCTTTCGTAGTCTTCAACGCTCATATTCGGCTCGTTGCGCGTCAGCCCACTTTGGTAGCACTGCACACCAGACGCCAAGCATAACCCGCTTTTGCCGTGAACGCAATGGCCCATGATTCCTATATCGATGAGTGAGGGCATACTGCGCATAAACGGATCAACGCCCGTATCCACCGTGCCCTCAATCACGCCAGAGCGAATATACGCGCCATTCTCGCGGTTGAACCATTCGGCGAAGTTGTATTTCTTGTCTACGTACATATCTTGCTCGCTACCACGAATAATCTTAATCACTGCTTACTCCTAGTTGCTCTTCAATCCATGCTCGCGTTTCTGGATGAAGAATGATCTTGTCCTTGTTGTCCAGATACCATTGCTTCGTATCTGGATCGTTGTTGTTACCCTGCTGCTTACCATAGGCGCGCCCCGCACCAATCCAGTCCGCAAGCATCTCCCTGCGGTAGCGATCTGGCATAGGCACGGGTGTCTGGCATTGCCGTAATGCGAATAACACAAAGTCTTGTGAGTTGTATTGAAAGCTGCCCCTAAACGCAACCCGCGCATAATCGCCAGCGTCGCGCCAGATTTCGTACACGCCATTTGCGCCGCGAATATGCCAGCCGTCTTCCTGGCAGCCCTGAAAGAGCCAAAACTGCCAGTGGTGAGCATTCCTCTTGTAGTGCATAGCAAACGCTCGCAAAATTCTGTCGTCGTCGTAGCGCATGGTATTCCCATAGAATCTTTGCGCATACGGGATAAACTCTGACGGCAAGAACTTCGACCAGTCGTGTAGAATCCCCAACAGCGGAACGCCTAGCCGCACGCACTCAACCAGCACAAACCACTTATGCCGCAATAGGGCTTTCAAATACTTCCAGTACATAATTACTCCTTAATCATTGCGTATGCTTTCTGGTAGTCGGTGTGAAGATCACAAGGAACTCCAAACGAGACGATTTGATCGTAGCTCCACTCCATATCGCGGAATACCCTGCCGTCGCCATCCCAATGACTAATGCGATCTGACACTTGCTCGTAAATCTCGCGGTCTGTTTCTGTTTCAGCCGAGAAGCTATCTAGTCCGTACTGCGCGAGAGACGGCCCGTCAGACCAGTCGTCGCGATTGCGTTGCATATAATGTGCCAAGCGCAGGTACTTGTTGGAATTAACGATTGTATCAAAGAGCGTATATTCATCTGTCTCGATTGGCAACCCGTACTTAGATAACAAAGCCACAAGCTCAAGGTCGGCTTTGCGCTTTCTGATTTCTTCTTGCTCTTTGCGTTCTTTCTCTGCCGCTTGCTGTCGTTCCTCGGCTTGCATCTTTCTCTCGAAATCGTTGATTTGCTGCTCCAGTTCGACGTATCGCTTCATCTCGACGTCATAGTTATCGCTAACGGGCAACCATCGCTCAATGTCGCCGCGATAACCGGCAACGTTCTTAATTGCGGTTTTTTCACGAGATCGCTTTGTCTTGTATTCGTGTGTCGTGTATGTTTGCGGGATACCAATCGCCGACATCACTGATTCGATACGCGCGCGTGCCTTTTCGTTATTAGCAATGGCGTCTATGTTGGATGCGTGCATTTTCTCTGCTTTGTCGCGCCATTCAGATACAGTCTTACGCGCGTTAGCAACAGCGACTTTCCACGAACTTCCGTAGCGGCTATCGTCGTAGTACATAACATTGCTGTGCCAGTGCCCGCTGAAAGAGATTTTCTTCACTTCGCTCATCACGCCGTTCTCGGTGTTGAGCTTGGCAGTTAGGGATTCAATCTTTTTCAGCAGAGCATCAACGGATTGCTTGGCGATGTCTGCGTATCCTTCTGCTTCTGTGTTTGCATGTGACGATACGCCAGTGTACATCATGCGCCCCTAGTCGCTCTGGCGACAATCATCTCGATAAAATCAATTTGCGCTTCCCATAAATCAGCGACAACCGATGTGCGCATATATTCTATCGCCATCTGGCAAGCCTTTATCAAGTCCGGCGCAGCAGTAATAAGATAGCCGTTTGCGATCATCTCGTCCTTCTCCCGCAGCCCAATATGCGCTACGTCGAAACCTTCTTCGTCAGACACCCATTCTTCACCGTCGAATGTCCAATGCCCTTTTGTGTACATTACAATTCCCCCATCATCTCGCGCACAAAATAATCTCTGATATTGTACCCTTCGCCGATGGCGCGCAGCGCAATGGCTTTCAGGTTCATATACGCCGCGCCGTATTGCCCACACTCGGCGCTTGTATCTTCAACGATCTTCTCTAGCGCGCCAAGATACGCTTTGGCAATACGTTCTAGGCACTCGCGCCCCATTTCTTCGCGGCGCTCTATACTCTCGATAAGTTTGGCGATGTGCTCCGCGTCTTCTTCCATGGCGACTCCGTTAATATATAGCCCGGCATTTGTCCCGTAGATCGTACTCATAAATACATCACCCCAAACATTGCTACGCCCCATAGGGCGATGTCAACCTGTAACGCCCGATCTTTTAACAGCGCCTCATCGGGCGCGAGTTGCATCTTCTCGATATGAACCAGATAGAGATAGCGAAAGATGCCATAGACCACAAACACAATCGTTGTCGCCGCGAGATGATTGCTCCGCATATTTGTCGCCGTGATGGTGTAGAGTGAATACATAGCGATGCACAGCGTTGCCGAGATGTTGAGTAATTGCCCCGTGAATTCATGGTTGTTGTAGTTTTTGTCCCGCGCGCTCTGCGCATTACCGTTAATGGACTCGGCATAACGTTTGCCGAATCCCAGGAATAACGCCAGGAAGAACACGCACAGGATAAGCCATAGCGACATGCTCTCGGCGTTCACGGCGAACATCCCCGCGACAACACGCAGCACAAAGCCGGTGGTGATTGATAGCACGTCTACAATCGGCTTGTGTTTCAAGGACATCGTATACGCCAACTGCATGGCGATATACCAGCCCAAGATATAACTGAATTGCTCATTTACAATCCGCGACAGAACGAACGCGCCCGTTCCTACAAGAACGGACAGTCCCGCGGCCGTTTGCCACTTCAATGCACCGCTGGCAATCGGGCGATGCGCCTTGCGTGGATTCCTGGCATCGTCTTTCTCGTCTACAATATCATTGAGTACATACACGAATCCTGATGCCAAACAAAATACCAAGAATCCAAGCGTGGCGCTCCACAAATATTGCAGATCGAACAGCTTGCGATCAAAGAACAACGGCGCAAGCACAAACACGTTCTTGACCCATTGCTTAGGGCGCATCGATTTAAGAAACAGAATCGCGGTCTTCATCCTCGTCCTCGTAGATGTCTGCTGGAATCGCTTTTAGATCGTACAGCAACCCAATCAGCTCGTCGATGTCTGCATAATTAAAGTCCCATGCCAGACCAGTCTCTTCGTTGTCTGGCATGGGGTGCCAGATACAACACCCGATACCGTTTTGATATTGTACTTTGTCGGCGCAGAATGTCTTTGATCTAATGTACGGCATCTTAAATCGTATGCGTATCCAAAAACCAGTCCAACCCCAAGCGTTCGGCAATCCCGATAGCTTTTTGTGGGTTGATCGCCCAAATGTCAAACAGTTTCTCTGGGTCGGATTCCACAAGCGAATCCAGTTCTGCATTAATGCTCTCCACCACTGCTTCCGCACGCGCCAATGCCGCCCCTAGCGCAACAATCTTCTCTTGCTTGTCTTTATCGTTCATCAGTGTTCTCCTTTAATCGGTATGCTTAGATTGTAGCACGATTAGGCGTGAGCAACAGTGACAAACATCACCGCCGCTCACGCCGCTTGTCACTTCCGCAACTCTTTGATTAAGAGCCTAGACCAGCTCTCGTAACCCTCGTCCTCATTGATGTCGTTCAGCGACACGAACCCAAAGTCCGTATGCCTCTCTGTATCAACACAATACACGCCACTGGCAGTCGCGTAATAAACGATACCAATATGCACACGCCCGACATCATTCGAGTCATCGTAGATCAATCCTGCCGGAGTAGCCGTAAGGCAGAAATAGTCGTAGGCAAATTCTTCGTTGAACTCTCGCAACAGGGCGCGATTCACCATCGCCGAGAACGACAGTTTGCCATTCGCGGCATCCTGTAGATTGATGTGACCGCCAACACCGACCGACCAATTCCCGTACAGGCGCTCATCCCCGCCCTTTTTAGTACGGCGGTATTGAAGCACCCGTAATGTATCGCGGCTGAATACCACGATGTACGGGATTACCTGCAAGAATTGGTGGCTGTGTTCCGCAACACTGCGCGGGAGCATACAGGTGTCACGCCACAATTCATTCTGATAGTGGCGGATAAATTCAGATGCCGCATAACCATCCAACATTGCCCCGGTTGCCCATTTAAATTTCGGGTCGTTTGTAATACAAAGTACCGTTTCGTTAGACATCGATCCCCCAACTCTCGTATGCACTTCTAATGTACTTGGCAACTTCTTCGCTCTCGGTGTGCTGTTCTAGCATGATCGGCACAACTACGGCCTTGAAGTATGCCAAAAATGACATCTCTCTGGCAACCGCAACGCTATCTGCACAATCCCCAAGACTAATGACAATTTCAATGCTGTTAAAGTTCAGACCAAGAATCGAGTCTAGCATATCCTTGTGTCTAATCCATTGCCAGTCTCCCCCCTCTGGCGGGGCGATCTCTTTGTCGAACCATAACCTAAGCTGCATGCGCCAGCCGTCCCTTTACCGCAGCCAAGATGATGCTGAGTTCATCTGCCGTTAGCGGCTTGGTCAACGCTGGAATATTATCCAGATCGTATACATCAAATAGGGCGTGGCAATCCGAGCACATAATCACGCCGGGAAGTTCAACGATCTCGTCAGTCTCCAGATGTTCGCAGTCCATTGCTATCCTCCAGAACAAAACACGAATAATGCTACTATCGCCAATACAGCGATAGCCAACAACAAAATCCTGAACAAGTGATAGCGCGCTCGCCAGCTATTCGTCTTGTGCCTCGAACCATTCTGGGTGTTCACTCGCCACTTTCTCGCGATATGGAACAAACACTGCCGGTGCGTAGTATATCAACAAGTCAAGCATCTTAATGCACATATCGCGGATTTCCCACTGTGCAGCGGGATGTATGCGCATATCAAATAGATGCAGGTATCCACGCAAGTTTGTTGTAATCAGAATAGTCGTCTTCGTGGCTTTGGGAAGCACAAAACGCGCATCCTCCTTTGGTATGCCGTCGGCCCGCAAAAGACAATACATAGTGAATAGCCCGTCTGCAATCTTGGTGTATGCAGATAGAGCCTCTTCGTTCTTGCGGATCGACTCTGGCACAACATATGATGGCTCGTTAAATTCGCAGTACCTTTCCGACATTTGGGCATAACTCACCAGACGATGCCGCACAAGCTGATGGCTTGCTGTCCGACTAATCCCTTCAACCAAGAACGTCACAGAGTTGTGCTCTAACAAGCCCAAGTGCTGCTCGTCAATCCGTTGACGGATGAATCGCTCTGATTGTCCAAACCTGGACAACGAGTTCGTGCATACACGCCCGGCGTACTCGATCAGATATTGCGGCTCGAAATCAAGAGCCTGAGTAGTGGCAATGATTTTAACTTTCATTGCTATGCCAGCGCGTGACCCAAGAACATAGGCCAAAACACAAGAATTACCATGAACTCTAAAAGATTGTCTGTCTGTTTGCCGTATGCGTACCAGTAGCCGAATAGAAAATATACAACAAGCAAAAATACAAGCTCCATGTTATTCCCCCAAGAATCTAAACCTGTTTCTGAATACATCTAGCGAAAACATACCGTCTCCACCGTCAGCATAAACGAACTTGACGAACAGCTCGTTTACCCGCGCCACAATCCCTCTCCTGCGCAGAAACATATCTTCGTATTCGCGCCCCTCTCTAATTCCATGCAGGTTCCTGAACACGCTCGACCCTCACAACATCACGCAATGCTCTACCGCTATTCCAAATTTTCAGCAATGCAGATACAACACTATGCCCACTGAAACATTGGCTGTACATGCGCTTGTCCATCTGATTGTAAAACAGTATCTCGATCACCGACGTTCACCCCCTGTAAGATTTCACCCGCCATCCGCTCGATGGCTTCTGCGAATGTTTCGTTTTCTTGTCGCTGCGCCACATACGTCGCGCCATTAACCACGTCCATCATTCGCACGTCGTTTGCCCGTGCGGATTCGCCAGCGTTACCGACAGATGCGCCTTGCCATTCGTCGGCTACGGTCTTTGACAAGCCGTATTTCTCGGCCCACTTGTCAATCAGCGGGCGTAGCGATTTGCTTTCAATATGCACGGACTCGCTTGCCACGAACTTCTCTGCGGCTTCTTCTGAAAGACGCAGCCCCTCAGCCAGCGCACCCGCTACCATCGCGGCAAGCACGTTAGAGTCGAAATAGCGATGCCGTACAATCACCGCAGTTTTCCGCTTCCCATCCATAGATTATGCCGTTCGTGCAAACCGAGCGATACAACCCGCCCGTCACTCGCGCACTACCATCGCCGATCTCGCTGTTACGAATGTACACGCCGGGATGTAATCCGCCGTATTTATCCGAGAATGTAATTTGCGGCAGCAAAATATACGCCCGCAACCGATCCCCTACGCTCGGACGATGTACAAACGCATCAACGCCCTTGCCAACCGTTTCCATACCGCGCTCTACGAGACCGACAAATCTGTTATTGTCGAACACGGTGTAGTCGGTTGACAAAACAGCACGGAATGCGTCGCCTTGCGCCCGCATCAGATATTCGCGCCCCGCCTCTGCCTCTTTTTGCAAAAGGCGATTAAGGATTGTCGCTTCTAGGTCTGGCGGGCAACGGTCTGGATCACCGATCCAACGCAGGTCTGGCCCACCAATGCGCCCATTAAATTGCGCATATGCATAATCGTTCAGCGCCAGCTCCATCAATACCGACTGCTGCTCGAATAAAGTCGGCTGAGTCGGATAGCGCACGATCTTGTCTGCGACATAATGTAGATCACCTGCCGCCAGCCTCTCATCCCAACAATCCTCTGCGTATTGATCTACCAAGTTTCTCAAATCGCCTAGCGTTTGCATAACAACTCCTTTACATAACTAACCAATGCTGACATAATAATGTATGTCGCGAGCGTCGCGGCGATGATGTAATATAAGATAACCGCATATACGATTCTAAGAACGCTCGTCGTCTTTGAACTTAAATGGTGTGATTTCTGGAATAACATCTGGGCAAACCTTTCTGGCGTATCCATAATACGGATCGCCCGGAGTTTGGTGGGCGTTTAACACATACAGCAACGCATCCATCAGCCTAGCTTCGAGAGGACGCTTTAATACATTCGTCTCTCGCTCTGGTACTGAAACGCTAGAGTTCTTGAAAGCCGAGTACACTGCCGCCCTGGTTACGCCGTACATCTCGGCAACCCTCTGCACGCCGTGTGTACGGCACAAATCAATCAACACTTCAAGCGGCGGGAGTTTCTGCTTTGCCATTGCCCGTTCCAGTAACATCGTTCGGATTAACGCCGGTCGCATAAATATGCGCCATTGCCAGCACGTTTTCCGCATTCCTTACCGCCTGCGTGCTTGCCGCCGCAACAAGAAGCGCGACAATCATCAGCGGAACACCAGTCCAGGCAGGAATATCACCGGCCACCATTCCGACGTTTAGCCCATAAAACGCAACCCAATGCAAAATCGCAATAGCTTTCACTGTTTCACCTCATGGTTTTTGATATGTATTAATGTGGCAATATCAATGACAAGATAGAAAATGCTACGGGCGAAAAATGGCACCTGTGCCGTTACGCCGAAATACACAATAGACAAGATTGTAGTAGCGGCGAATATAATCATCGCGTACTTGCGCGCTTTTATATTAACCACCCACCCAATTATTGCGCCAATATTGATAATCCAACTAAGAATGTCCATGTATGTGCCCTAGAATGAAATATCGTCCAGATCATCTTCTGGTACTGGCTCGTTGGGATCATACGGGCGACAGGTAATCGCCCACACGACTTTGCCACTGCCATTACAAACTTCGCACGTTCGCCCCTCTCCCAATTGCCGGTCAAGTATGTCACCACGACCGCCGCAAGACGGGCACTCTTGTACACACTTGCCCTTAGCAATCTCTACCACCAATTCGAGGAACTTGGACAAGAAGCCGATGTCGTGGATATACGACTCTGCCGATCTCGCTACCACATATTCATCAATGTAATCGTCATCCATTTGTTTTCTCCTTGCTGTGAATTGTTTTCAATATACCACCAATTCGCCGTATTGCAAATGACATTGATTGCACATTAGCCGTGATAGATGTTACTTGATTGCCCCAGCCGCTCGCAACACATCAATCTTGTTGGCGATGGTTGTGCGTGAGTAGCCAGTGATTTCTGCAAGCTGACTGTTGCTGGCGTCTGGATGCGTACGGATTGCATCGTACACGGCTTTGGTGACATCATCTTTCAATAGATTGTCCAGGACTTTCTTCTGTTGTGCGTCAGCCAACTCTTGCTTTATTCTGGCGCGCTCTGCTTTCTCATCGAACGCAGCCTGCGCGGGTTTACTTTTCTCGGCTTCCATTCGGTTGCGCTCTTGTGTCTCCCAGTTGTGCGCACCGTCATTCCACTTTGTCCAGCGTTCCTCGAATGAGGCGTTGTAGAAACCGAACTCCATTAACCCGGCATAGAAATCAATACCGCTACACAGAATAAGAACAAGAGCGCCATACTCGCGCACAAAGCCCACCCATTGCGCCGACAGACTTGTAAGAGACACGTACACCACAAATAGGTTTCCCAAGGTCGCAATGAGAGATATAAAAATCCCCGCCCAATCCATTGCGTTAGCCTCGCTGGACTCCGTGTTAAACCACAGAACCTTTCTTTTATTGCCAGTTTTAATGCGATGTTTGCGAAACACCTCCGCCGCCGCCGCAATTGTGGACGCCTCCCCACCAAGCACCATGAAAGCAGAACCCCACTCGTGACCGTTCTTCGCCGCCAGCCCCGGAACGAACGCATTGTGCGCATACACTATCACTCCAATAGTGTACACAATCGCCGGCAACAACAACGCCCACCACGAGAAACCAAGGCGTTTCGGTTCGGGCTTCCAGTATGGTCTAATGTCCGTTGTGTTCGATGGCATACTCTGCCGCCCAGTCGTAGATATTTTCGTAGTCATCAGCGCCTTCCTCTGCGTTGAAGTAAGAAGCCGCGTCCTCCGCCAAGAGCGTTGCGCTCATCTCGCCCGTTTGTGGATCGATATGGTATTTTGCCATCTCGCGGAAATATTTCAATACGTCTTTCTTGGCAATCATTATTTTCTCCCGAAATGGATTCCGTTGATTTGAATATTATCTCCGATAGCGCCGATCTGCGCACCGACCAGAACTCCGTCAACCCTATCTGCGGTCATATTGATCTGGCAATTGACTTTCTGCCCGTCCTGCTGAAAGGCTACGACATTATTGCCACCAACCACGTTGCCGTCTCCAACAATAACGGTATCCCCGCCGCCTGCTTGCATCTCGTCGCCAGGAAGATACTCAGTCCCGCAATACGGGCATTTGATAGATTGCCGTGCCCGTACAATGGCGATGCCGTCCGAGACAAACGCCTTGCTATCGTCAGTAATCTCCAGCTTGCCGTGACATTGCGTACAAATTAAAGCGATCATTATTTTCTCCTTAATATGGTTCGTGAAGACTAAACACAACTCTTTCTACCTTAATGCCATAACCTACCGTATCCCAAGCTAACGCGCTGCCCCAATCAATCTCTCCGACAATACCGCCGTTAATCATCCAGTTTATTGTCTGCGCGTCCCCGGCGCAATCAATCACCAGGAAAGAACGCACATCATCCGTCTTCACATTACGCAGCCACCACACTTCCCCGATATGTTCGCACTCCAAGACCGCGAGATAGCCGTCCGTCTCTGGTAATTCTTGCGGCAACGTCATCGAGACTCGTGGCGGATCGGTTTGTTGCCTCACGGCTATAGTACGCTCCGCAACCCCGCCGCCGTATTGAGATGCAGTGCCAGACACCAGAACGATAACAATCAGGGCCGCTCTTACTAACGGCATGTGTACTCCACTATTTGCCGACACACAGCCGCGTCAGCGCCGATCTTTATGCAGCCCATCCAAGCCCGCACGTCGCAGGATAGGTATGCGGCAACTCCGATTGCAATGAGCACAAGTATCAAGATGGCAACAACTTTCCACATAACAGTTTCTCCTTTGTTTGTGATAGGTCTATCTTATCACGAATCATCCGCGACGACAGTGATGAATGTAATAACGAGCCGCGCAGAGTGTCACATTCCGCGCACGATATATTTGATCGCTCGCGAGATTCGTTCCCTGACAGTCTTGCGGGGCGAAGGTGTCCACTCATAAGCAATCTCTTGCGGGGCGAAGATGTAGTCCGTGACACCTACATGATGAATGTGCAGTGTTAGCGTGAGATATTGCCCCGGGCCTGGATAGTCCTGATCGTACATACTCATATATTTGAATCCGGGTACATTCTCCCACTTCTGCACGATTTCGATGCAGTATGGATGTGTATATGGCTCTGCGGATTCCCACATCTCATCAACTAGCGCGCCGAGTATTTGATGCTTAATAGACTGTTCGGCATAGGCGCGTTGCGCTTGGGGTGCGTCGTCCGGGATGAATATGCGCGCCGAGTATTTATCGTTCATCAGAACAACCTCTGGTTTGCAATACGATATTCTGCTTCCGTGACCGTCTCGGCGATCTCGAAATAATCGCCGTCCATCTCTACGCCAATAAAGTCGCGCATCTCGCGCGCACAAGCCATCGCAGTCCTACCGCTTCCGACGAATTGATCGAGTACCACGCCGCCGTGAGGCGGCTTCGTCAAGCGCACCAACCACTGCATAAGTGACAAGGGCTTAACCGTGTTGTGAATGTTACCAATCATCCGCTCGCGTTCCGGCAAGGCGTCGTACTCGTCCTTTGTGATCCGCGCGTATCCAGAGCTGGACAACTTATCGCGTCGCCAGTAGAGATGCTGGCAATGCAAATCGCGCTCAGACGGTGACGCTTTAGCCGTATAGAAGAATCGTGCCGCACTACCCTCATCTGCATAGACGGTTTCTGGATTGATGACGTTGTTTACAAACTTGCTGTAACACACTCCCGGAGTGTGTTCGCCCACAAAGCCGCCCGGTTTCACTGCCCCGCTCTTAGTGTGCGGGAATAGAGAGAGAACTTCATCGCTGCCATCGTGGGCTAAATTACAAGGGAAACGGCCCTCGCCAACCTCTTTATATGTGCCGTCCCATTCATCGAACTTGCCATAGGCGTTCTTTGTACTTCGCCCGGTCTTCATTGTCCTTGATTCGGCTTCTGTCCTGCATTCCCCCACGTTAAACCCCGCCAATCCCCATTTCTGTGCATTGCTCACGTAGTTGCCATCCAGCGGCTTCATCGCCACGATAACTGGCTCGAATGACGGCTTGATGCAAGTATGATAGTCATCGAATCGCTGCGCCAGATCGGTTGCCGGTACGGTGATAGGCAAGTCGCGGCTCTCCGGTTGCCAGTTGTCATCGCGGATTGTTCCTCTGCCAACTCCGTTGACGCTCATCCCCGCGCCTTTGGCTACGCCAACGACTTCGCGCTGCGCGCCTCTTGCTTTATCAATCGCCTTGCTAATGTTCATTCCAGCCGGACGACCACTGCCATACACCCACATTATAGTGTCGCGTATCTCCCAACCGGCGTCTTCGATATAGCACGCCATACGATGAAATGTACGAGCGCCGCCGAACACGAGCATATATGCTCCTGGCTTCGCCACTCGTAAAGCCTGTTCCCAAAATTCTATTCCGGGAACGCCGCGATCCCACCCGCGCCCCATAAAATTTATCCCATACGGCGGGTCGGTGATAATAGTGTCAATGCTGTTTTCTGGTAGCATTGGCAACACATTGCGATTGTCGTCTCGGTACAATTTGTAGTTAGGCATCAGTATATCCCCATATTCATTAACGGTCTCTCATCATTTACTCGCCTCGTACTGTTGCTTGTAATACTCAAAGTCATTCGGATCAGCAAACTTGGTGCATTCAATACACCAATCTTTAGTCATTTGCAAGCAGCACGTTGTAACCTTTGGGCGCAAATCGTCGATCTTTTGATCCGCCGAGATCGCCCAGGTCACGAGCGTAACGGCAATGGTAAGTCCGATCAACAGCGCAATACACCCGGAACCCCTACGAGGTGGAATTACACGGCCAGTGAATGTCATTTGCGTTCTCCTTGTTAAAATATGCGCTTAGTATATCCGATTCTGCCGTGAAGCAAAGCGACAAACATCACGCGGTTTCTTGCAATGCGTCACTTTCGTCAAGGACAAACTTAAAACGTCGGGTAACAAACTCGACTGTCTCTTCGTCCATCAGCATGTTCGCTCGCGCGATCAAAAGTTTACCTGGGCGTATGTCTATTACTATCTCTATCCCACTACATTTGTTGGGGTCAACGCCAATCTTCCTGGCAAGTTCTGCAACAATCGCGTCGTCTCCGGTAATGAATGTCATCTTAAATCTCCATCAGGCTTTCTTTCCACGGCACATTGGCGAACCGATCTTCCAAGAACGGGATAGGAGCAGCACGACAGTCGCCCCCCCAATAGTTAAGCCCCTTGGGCGATGGTTTGTCTGTATACGCCCACACATCGCCAGTCGCATCTCTAGCAATCCATTGCGCGCCAGGGGCAACAACCTTGATAGCAGCGGCTTCCTCTGCAGTGACTATCGGATTAACATCAATCACCTTGAATCCGGCGAACTCGGCCAGTTTAACAACTTCAACACGAGACAACACTCCGCAAATCCCCGTCACGGAGCATCCCGCCAACACCCCACGGATCGTAAGCGTCAGAGTATCGTACTTCGAGTACATATCTCTGCCACCCGTTCCCTTCTAGCCACGCGAAGAATTGCTTGCGCAGTTCGGCGATCTCTTTGTGGATTATGCGCTTCTCTTCTTCTAATCTACGCAACAGTTCCAGTTTGTCTTCCGGTGCTTTGTAGTACATTGTTCACCTCACAGATATTTGTTTCTAGCAAGCACGTCTACAATCTCGGAAATCACTTCGTCGCCACGAGATTGAATCGTCACGGCATCTGCAAGAGAACCGTAATGTTCTTCCAGGCAGTCCAACAGCAACCGCTTGATCTTACCTTCGTCCGGCGCATACGGCAATGGCGACGAATTATAAAGCGGTTGCAACAGCATCTCTTTCTGTGTAAACCAATCGCGCACCTGTTGTTCTGTCCATTCGCCGTTACGGATTGACTTGAGCATATCTGCATTGCGGCGTAAGTCCAACGTGCCCTCGGTCAATATCTGCTCGCACTCTAGCACGGCCCGAATAGCATGCATCGCAAATTTGCAATCGTATCCGTACTCCTGTATCATCACCCATCTTTTACTATCTTCGGTTTTTTGTTTCATCTTGCTAATTTGGCTAAATGCAAAACCGCGATAGCGATGATATACATTCTTACTCAAAAAGACGCCGCGATTGTCACGTACGGCTTGTCCGATCTTGGTAATGTGCAATACGCAGTCATGTGGAGTATACAGAGAATTTAGCATATTCGGATTTCCGTCCATTGTCAAACTAAAATACTTTACAATAGAGTAGATCGTCAGGTCATACTCTCGCCCGCGCCCATCAACCGCATCCGCGTCTACGATATGGTGTTGCTGATATTGCTCAAACCGATTCTTTTGCCGCCCGAACCCCAGTATCTCACCACGCAAATGCGGGAACACATCCTCTTTGGGCGGGATCGCAAAGCCGAGTACGTCGAAGTCTGACGTGTCGCTGCTTGCTCCATACGAAATGCTACCCATTATTGTCTCGTAATGGATATTATCCGGCAACCATTTTGGCGGAGTAATCAATCCGCGTTGATTCAGCTTGTATACTGTAGAAGCCATTTTAGTCCCCTTGTATAAATTCAGGTAATCGCCCCTGTCTCAAATAGAACTCGCGCAATATCAATAGCCGCTCATTCAATAACAGACAATCCCCCAACTTGCGCGCCGCCGCATAAAGCTCTGGTATCTCTATCCCCGTAATGGCAACCAGCTCAGCCGTGATACTCGCGGTCGCGGCGTATTCCCTTTGTAAGTCATCGGCGAATTGACTGAGCATCGCTTATTCACTCGCCTTGCTAGAATATAGCAGCGCCTTAACCAACCCAATGCGTGCCTCAATCGCTTTCACGGAAAGGGCTGTGGATTCCATGATGCCCTTGCGCCCTCCTGCCTCGGCGAACTCTTGGGCAGCCCGCAGCTCGGCGTTCTTGCCGTCAATCTTCCCTGAAAGGTAGGCGTTCGCCAGGGCGTCTTCATAGTCGCGGCGTGCATTAAAGTTATGTACCAGAACCAAAGCGTACTCTTCTAATAGTTTTTCGATCTCATCGCGGGTATACATGCTATGCTCCTGTCAGCGTTTCAATCACAATGTCTCGCGGCAAGAAGTCTGAACAATAATAGCCGCTACTAAATGTGGTCTTCTTACTCACCACCCCGTCACGGATAAAATGAATGCGCTTATCAAACATCAGTAGTTGCATCTGCCGTCCGGCGTCCTTAAATACCCACTTGCTGTACTTATCATTCAGCCATGCTAGTGACATTAACAGAGCAACAGGCTTGCCGAAACTCAGGGCGCGCTCAAATATCTTGCGCTTGTTACTAAATGGCGGGTTGCTGATAATGCAGTCGTAGTCAAAGGGCGGCTCGTAGTTATAGAAGTCGTGTCCGGTGGAGATGTGCGAGAACGTAACCGCTACATTATGCTCGCTAAGAACGCGCACAAATGCGCTATCCGGTGTATCAAACGGACACCACACTATCCAGCGCGGCTTGATGTATTTTAACAGTGGTTCAACCGCGTAATCAGGAGTGTAGCACTCGTCATAAGAGTTGCCGTAAAGAATCTTTTGGCTATCCATTGCGTCTCCTTACTGAATGTTGATCCTATTCCCGCGAGTGAACTCGAACCCCTAACCCGCACCTTATAGAGTGCCGCTCTAACCGTTGAGCTACACGGGATTATTCTTGCATTATAGCACATTTCTAGCTCTTGCAAAATGACGCCTGCATCACGCCAAGTTCTGCATAAAGTTCGTCAAGTTTGGCGCGGACGCGCTCAATCTCTTTACGCTTTTCTGCACGCGCAGATTCGTGGATCGCTTCTTCATATCCATCCGGCAATGCGCTTTCCAGATTGTATTTCCGAGCAATTTCCAGCACGCCAACTTTAGCGCCTTCGCTCGCCGCCTGCCGTAGCTTGTCAGCCATTACGGCGAGGGCTTGCTCGTAAGAAGAACACAGCGTGACCCCTTCTTCGTCAAGATACGCGCCGTACTTTTTCATACTTCCAAACACGCGCCAGGTTAATTCCCCATCCCGACAACGTATAAGGTCTGCGGTCATAATGTAGTGCCTGTCGCTGCGATACGAATCTTGCATCTGCGTGGCGAGTTCCGCAATATCACAAATGTCTCCCCGTCCATACCGCCACTCGACGAAGTGCGTGATTCCGCCATTGAAAATTTCGGATAGGTTAAATAGCGCGTCGTCCTGACCGGCCAGCCGCTTGATTTCATCCTGCCGTTCATGTTGAGCGTGCAACAAGGCGGAACGTTCCTCGTAAACCTGTTGAGTTAGCACGGCGATTTCTTTATTCAGCCGGGCGACTTCCGCGTTCAGGCGTGTCGTAGGCGGATTATCGAAAACACGATCAGTGGTGAAGATTTGCCCATACCCCTCATAGACTTCATCGCCGTAAGTCGCCTCTACAATCTCCTGCACGACCAACGGATTCTCAGAAAGCACTTTCACTTCTCTGCCGTCTAAAACGTATTGCCTTTTCATAGCTCTCCTTTCATAAATGTGTTCGATGCTAATTGTAACATAAGATCGTCTGGTGTAAAATGACGTTTGTCATCCGTTTAGCCGTCGTTTGTCCGTTTCCCCTCTTTTGGATAGGTGTCTTTTCGTCTTTTAGTGCATATTCCTCTATATAGAAGATACTAGAACCCGCGAGACGAACAATCGCACGCGCTCTGTTGAACTTGACTGCGTGGCGGTTTGTGTCAAGTAACATTTTGGGATTGTGCATGATTTTTGGGGACGGTTCGTGTGTGCGGCTGCGCGCGTTTCACTTTGCATGTGGTGGGGAGGTATACTGGTACATTTAAACTTCCGACTATATACATTATGTAAAGTACAATCTACCGCACGCGCAACAAAACAAAGCATACCGCCGCACCATTGCAATAATATTGCGCAAATTTGCGATCATGCGCTTTTAGTTGTCAGACAACTGACAACTGGCATGGGCGACAGATTATTAATGCTGCGTCAGCATAGTTGTACCATATAAATTGCATTGCACACTTTTATATACTACGCCACCCAATTTTACAATGCCTACACAAAACTATAATGCACACAATATCCATTGCCACCATTGCGCCACATGCAACAAAAGCTATACACTGGTATTGCACGTAATACACTTACAGCATAGCGGCATTACAGCATACTACACTTACAGCATAGCATACTTACAATGCAATCATAGCATGGCTATAGTTACAGTGTAGCACGTAATACACTTACAATGGCACAACACTTACAATGGCATGGCCATAGTGCAATACTTACATGTAATACACTTACAAGCGAGTTATGGTCATGCCCGTTAGGGCGTTATAGCACAAATGTTCTAATCTATTCGCTGCTTGCGGTCTTTCCATTATATGCACAATGTCAAGCGATTGTAATTATAGCACAAGTGTTCTAATTCACTTGTGTTTGTGAGTATCCTTCATTATAAGCACAAAAGACAAGTACAATCCTTATCTTAAGACTATTTGCAATAAAACAATGCACAAAAGTTCTTTTTTGCCACAATCCCCACCCAGACCGTATTTTAGGGTTATTTTTGATACTTTTCTCCCACATTTTAACATTTGTTCTATTCAACAAATTATGCATGTACGAATGTTTCTGCAATTTCGAGCATAACGCCCCATTTTACCCTATAAAACAGTAGTTAAAAAGATGCTTTTCTCCCACCGGGAAAATTTTAGACATGACTTATTATTTGCTTGAGCAATCTTAAGAATTGCAATCCCCATTGCAAAAAAGTACAAATTGCAATAGTCGCGGCTATGCTCTCACAGCTAAAATGCAATAGAATCTTGCAAAAGTGCGCAATTTATAGGCATTGCTACACTGGCAGAATTGCAAAAACAAAAAGTTTGGCCATCTTCTTTAATTGCGTGGGAGAGAAAAGTCGAGTATACTGTGTTTGTACGTGGGCAAGGCAAGCAAGGCAAGCCAAGCCAGCACTTTTAACCAGACTAGTGACATTAAAGATTGTACGCGGGAAGTCACTACCGCCGACCCGCTACCCAAGTGCGGCAGCACTTTACCAGTTTAGTCGGAGTATAGGCAAGGGCGCAGGAAACATTTATAGGGCGCAATTTTAGAAGGGTATGATCAAAACCACGGGCCCGGCGACGTGCGGAATACTTCACCTAACCTGCCTATTAATAATCTGATTAAACTTGAAACTAGTAAAGTGCGACGTTAACAATTTTATCCCTATAGTATACCATCCCCCCGAATTCACCTTCCAGCTATCAAATAGAATGGGCGTGATAATAGACATGGGATATGCTACTATAGGATACTCAAACTATCGCGCAAGCGATAGACTCGAATTATAAACTTGTAAAATAATTTTATAGTTTGAGTGTATCACTTGCTCAATGGCAAGTGTAAAATTTTAATCACTATTCACAGTATATGGAGGTTTGAAATGGCTACGTTAAAATATGATTCACGCAAAAAAGTTTATTTTCTGGTCAAGGATGTTACGGAGTCTGGAAAAACTACAAAAAAGCCTGTTGAGGTTCCGGTAGAATCTAATTCTGTTCATGCGCTTCTAGTAGTCGGTAATAGCATGGACAAAGCAACAATCCAAGCGTACCAGCTGTATACATCCTTGTCTGAAGAGGATCGCCGGGACTACAAAGCTATCCTTGAGGATATGTTTTCCCGCATGACTGTCAATGTTTGGTCATGGTGTATCGATGACGCCAACATGCGCTATGTCTATGAAAACATGGGGCAGCTGGCCGTGCAAGCATATCATACCCTTCCGCAAGAAAAATGGGCGGAATTCTTACCCATTGCCAAACATGAGTGCGAAGTCAACATGAGAGGCGCCTCCGCGCGGTTTATTCGCGCCGTGAACAAGGAAAAAGCCGCGGTCAAGAAAAGCACACCGGCACCGGCGCGTACTATTGAAGTCATCATGGCAGAACTTGCCGCAGCAGAAAAAGTTGTGGAGGCACTCCGCAAAGAACTGGAGACGGCCAAGGCCAAGTAGTACAATCGCACAAGGTTATAGAATGGGGAAGGGTTATAGTGACCCTTCCCCATGTCAATTTATAGGTTACCGCATGGATAGTCGTGCTATTCATGCGGTAGTTTATAACTTGAAAGTCCAGTGTGTAAAATGATTTTACACTGGCAAGGAATGACATATGAGCGAATTGGATACTTGGTTCCCTAGAGAGAATGGAATTGATGCAATCGAAGTCATGGCGCAATCCCGCAAGGGATTATTTAAAAGTCATGCGCATTACTTGGAAGCCAAAAAGCAAGGATTGCTCCCCAAACAGTTTACCGTGAAGGGCGCAATCGTTCCTTCAGTTGAAAGGCGTTATCGCAATCTGCGTTATCGTTAGTTGTTTCACATGCCCCAACATGCGCCATGTTGGATAAGGCATGAAAATTGTGGCGCGATTAGTGACTTGTAAAATCATTTTACAAGTCAAAACAAAGGAGATTTGATCATGAAAAAGCTGTTGTGTCTCTGCGTTCTGTTCGTTGTGTTGTTCTCTCCGGCAGTTTCCGTGTCCGCTGACGGCGGCGACGACCTTGTATCCACCTTGCTTGAGGTGGATAATGCCTTGACGCGAGCGGCCCGCCGCTCGTATCGCTTTTCGGCGCAAACACGAACATGCAAGAATGCCTTCCTGGCATTCACAAAGGATGGGGAGCAACTTCCAGCGTCCTGCACGACGCGGCTCCAGCCCAAGGTCGTGGCGCAGCAATTCTGCGCTATAAACGTGAAGCGTGGAGCGCTGGTTGCTCCGCGCGGCTGGGAAAGCGCAGAAATAACGGCCTTCTGTGAATGGGCCGTCACCGAATAAGAAGCGCAAATTAAACAATTGGATAGGGCATGAAACACTGCCCTAGTCCTAAACTGACCGCATGGATACTCATGCGCCTGTGCCAAGTCAGGATAAACAGTGAGGCGGACAACTTGTAAAATGATTTTACGAAAATCACGAAAGGAGAAAAACAATGGATACCCTTGATGCCGTCGTGCGCTTGTATGCTGATTATATGGCCGAGTATATGCGGGAGTACTATCGCCCGATTGACTATGCGTATGACGCCGCCGTTATGCGGGCGCTGTGCGATGGCGTGATAACCGCGCAGGAGGCGGACAATTGCCTCTTTTTGATTGCCAATATTTAGTAGATTGCCGGGATGTAAAATCGTTTTACATCCTATGGCAACAAGAGCGCATGGATTGTATATGGCGGAGCTAAGCGCGCGAGCGTTAGCTTGGATACTAGGGAGAGTGATGTCTGCCGAGTAAGGCATTATCGAATCGCCGACGACATGCCGCCATGCGTTCTTGTTGCTGTAGGATAAGGCGGAAGCCCCAAGTGTAGAATGTAAAATCATTTTACACTTTCAGACAATCAAAGGAGATATTTGAAATGGCTATCGTTCGCAATACTCAGGATCAGGAAGTCAAGTCGGCGTTTTCTGTTGGTCTCAACGTTGTGCTGATCGGCAGCAAAAAGATGACGGCCGAAGAGCAGGACAAAGCCGTGAAAGTGGCGAAAGTGCGCGTGCTGATTGTGGACGCCAGTGACCCGAAGAACGTCCTGGTAGACGAAACCACTGACGCCCGCGAGTTTAGCACCGGATCGGTTGGTTACGGCCTGAATATCCGCAGCGCTGAATTCTCGAAGTAGGTTGTAAAACCATTTTACAGGTTGTCCAGCCCTAGACAAGGAGAATTTATGAATAAGCATTGCAGATCGCCGCCTTGAGCGGTAACATGCGACGCTGGCGCATACCAGCCAATATTTCATGCGCAGGAACGCGCCTGGGGCACCGTAAAGCGCATGAACAAGATAGGCGTCATAAATATATGATGCCAGCCCGCGAAGGGCAATGACTGGAAAATCCCCATAAGGCAAGCGTCAGATCGGGCGCGGTGTCTTTTGTCGGCTCACTTCCGGCATGGGGAAATAGGCAAGGCGCATGTCGCGATGTGCGCGTGAAGTATCGGCCTGCCGCCTGTGCGCCTTGCTGTTTTTTGTAAAATCATTTTACCTGTCCAGCCGGATAGGTAATCACAAACAAGGAGAGATTGACATGGAAAAGGGATCAGTTTACTGCATGTCGGATCATAGAATCTTTATACTTGAAACTATGCCGCACTCCGCAATAGTTATAGAATGGGAGGGCGATCATAACGTGGCGTATGTCAAGGTCTTGTCTGAGGAAACCATAGAAACTTATTACGAAAAAGACGAAGACCCGGATCGCGCGTGGTGGATTGATTACGCCGTTGACTATCTAGAAAGTCGAGCAGCGTAAAATCATTTTACAAGGAGATTGTCATGACCGTTTTCAATGTGGACTTATTCGGCAAGACCATGCGTCGCAAGATAGACGGCGCGCGCGTATTACTGACAGGCTGGCGGCGTTTTGACGGGCAGGATTATCTGTACCAAACAGTCGTTGGCGGTATCCCGTCATGGATAGACTGGCGACTTATAGCGCCATTGTCGGCGCAAAGGATAGGTGGGGAATGAGTGAAGAAACCTATGAAGCATTGGCAAAAGCCCTGCGCGAGTGTGGCGCAGAATCGGCAGTTGTCCGCGTCAGCAAAGATGCGGTTCGCCCAAAGTATCGGGCGTCTGATAAGGGGCTGTAAAATGATTTTACAAAACACGAAAGGAGAGAACAATGATAGAATTAGCGGCCAGCGAATGGCTGGCAAGCGCGAATAAAGGGCCAGACGCAGACGGCACGTATCGGAGCGGGCAATCCGTGTGCTTAACCGCGCACATGGTCAGGCATGTAACCGGGCAATACGTCAGACATCTGTGTATCCCGTCTGATATGGACAGCTTTGCTAATACAGGAAGCGCCTATGTCATCTTGGATCAGTCCGACGTGGACAGTTTGAATAAATATGGGCAATTATAGTAACTAATCGAAAGGAGAACCACGTATGTTGTTTTTTCTAGGACTACTCATGATAATTGTCATCGGCTCCTTAATCGGAGCATGGTTGAATAGGAACGAATAACCTTACAACCCGCTTCCCCACGAGCCATGCGCCGTGGTGGATACCTGCGGTCATGCGGCATCTTGGAAGCGGGTTGTAAAATCATTTTACAAGGAGGCAATTGTGTTCTGGTATAAACTGTATCAACTTATCGCCGCGACGTTCTGCCGCGTGGCAGACGCGTTTGAGGCATTAATGACATGGGCCGAGTCTCATGTCCCAGAGGATTTGTAGTGCAAGGAGGCAACAATGAGCGAAATAAAATTGATCGGTAATGGGCATCTTATCCCCTTGCAATACGCATGGGAGCTAACGCCCGCGCGACTCCGCGAAGCAAAGCGCGAGCACGATTGGGCGTTCGCCGATCTGGAAGACGACGCCGATTGCGAACACCAGTTTTTCTGGTATCGCGGCTGGCTGTATATCCTCGACGACTTTATGCGCGTCGAGCGGCGAACCGCGCCTGAGTGGATGCAGGAATTCGACGCCTACACAAACGACTCATTTTTCTCTGGCGTCGTGATTAAGTATGTGGATCAAGACTTCGACGGCGATTGCGTCAAGGCGTGGACGTTCATTTCGTAAAATGATTTTACAAAAGCACTAGGAGGTGTTTGATGTACACTATCACGAACCACGATGTTGTGCGGGAACTTGAAAACAGGGGCATTGATGTTCTGACCGGGGAACGCTGTTCGCTTGGGATGCGCGTGCTGTGCGATTACACGCACTCTGGCGCGGAGATTCTGCGCCGGTGTTTGGACATTACCATCCTGGAAGATGGCTCGAACTGGAATTCTGGCAGCAAAGATGACCCGCATGTCGGATCAATTATGCTGTTACGAGAAATGCTTGAACCGCTGGCTATCTTTGCGATGGCAACGGCGCATGGCGTCTATGCCGTAATGATTGAGAAATACCCCAAGGAAGCGGGCCTGCGCGGATACGCCATTCATGCATTCGCGTCACAAGAAGAACTGCGCGAGCGCGTCGAATGGTACAACAAGACGTTTCAAGAAGTGCGCGACTATCGCATCATCATGGGGGCTGGATCGGCGGTCAACAATCGGCACGAATTCACTGGCCGATTGTAAAATGATTTTACAAAGGAGTTTGAAATGACAAGCGTAAAGAAGTACAAACAAGAGATCGAACAAGATTGGGATTGGAAATATGTTGTCGCATCTGCAAAAGATAATCCGCAGCCGTCTATCGACTCGCCCGACGACGAGATGTTCGGATATTTCTATCTCGGTACAGTAATGAACCTCGCGCCATCCGGGAAATATTATATGCCATGGTGCTCAAACTTCACGGCAAAAGAGGCCGAGGATGACGAGCGGTGGTACGCTGCTCTTGACGCGATTGCCGAGAAGCATGGCGGCTGGATTGAGAACGGCGAGGGCGACCCGTGCGACATATTCTTCGTCGTCAGAATCGACCAAGACGAAGAAGCGTTGTAAAATGATTTTACACCTGTCCAGCTCTGGACAACCGAAAGGAGAGACGGCATGAAAGCTATACTTGCAGTAGACGTGAAATACAAAGACCGTATTCCGTGGGCCGACGCCGATTCGTTGGTGCTCTCGAAGGGAAGCGTTGTTGATGTAATTCCGGCAGACAACCTACCATACGGGAACGGAATAGAGTTCTGGATTGATGTGCCTGAACTCCGCGATGACCCATACGGGATGGGACTGTTTGATGGGGAATACGAGCTTCTTGACGGTGTGTCTCCGCGAGCCATTTCCGATTTGGAGAAGCTACATATCGCAACAATAATGGAAAACCCCCTGCTTGCAAAGCACTATACCGGCAGCCTGCGCAATGAGATAGACAGGCTGCGCGACATCGCCGATAAAATCGAGCGGTGCATTTCGTAAAATGATTTTACAGGAGGCTTGCGATGAAAGCGTACAATCAATACAGGTTCTTGCGCCGCCGCGAAAGCGGTATGGCGCGCGAGCAACGTCAGAATGTCAAGCCGCGCCAGATCGAACATGTGGTGCGGGCCATCAATCATATCGAGACGCGGGAGCAGTTCGCCCGCTTGTCTCGGTAAAATCATTTTACAATCAGATGAAAGGAGTGCTATGAAACTATGCCCGTTATGTCGCTCGCCTTGGGCAATATGCCCGGAGTGCGGGAAAATCTTTAGACACGGTACGGCGCATCATTGCGACAACGGGCGGTGCGTAGAAGTGAATGCGCCGCTTGATTGCCAGGGATGCGGAGCGGTAGTTGCGCAATCGCTTGACGGCGTTCTTGATTACAGCATGAGGCTTCATAAATACGAGAAGGGAGTGCTATGAACAAACACTGGAACGAACTGCGCCACAAGTCAATGACCCACGACGAATTGATGCAAGAAAAGTTCTACAAGGTTTTCGACCGGCAACTTTGCGGGTTTGACGAAAAGATTATCCACAGAGTAACGGGGCGTTTCTCGTTGGATGTTGTGGCGTTTGACGATTACTGCCACGAGCATCTAGGCTACACCGAAGAGGAACACGGCAGTTTGTTTGACTTCTGTGTGCATCTAGGCGGCAAAGAAATGGGCGACTTCGTGAGGTCGCTTATCTAAAGGAGTAACATGGATAACAAATGGTTCGATGAATACGGAAACTTTATCGGGGAATTGCCAGCCGAGTGCGTGAGAGACTGCACTCGCATGGGCGACGTTACCAGCTATATTGACCAGTGGATTGCGCGACTGTCATTCTATGCGCCGCGCGACTTGTCCCTAAAGTACCTGCGTGGATGTCTGGCAGATTACGAAGACGAAGAGATCGCCGCGTTCACGCAGCAGCAGGTAAACCGCTGGATTATGTTCTTTGCCACCGACGCGATTAGGAACGACGGCGATTTCTGCGGGCTGATCCCGTAAAATGATTTTACATTCACATTCAAAACAAAGGGGAGCAAGATGAACAAGTACACATATCTCTATGTTGTCCAGGGACGATACGCTGGATGGGAAGACCTATCTCAATCAGAAAGTCGGCGCGAGGCACTTGCAGACCTGCGAGCATATCGCATGAATGAGCATGGCGAATTCCGAATGATTAGCCGCCGCGAACGCAACCAAAAGGAGAACTGAAATGGGATACACTAGAAAACAATACCTTGCTGGCGAGTGCTCGCACAATGAATACTACGCACAGTTTGTGACTAGCGCAGTAATAGAAACTGTAAAGCGCCACATCGGAGAAGATAAAATCGCCGCAAGCACAGATGAATACTTCAACGACATCCCGCTGCACCAATGGGATATGCTGGAAAGAGCGATGCGCCACACGATGGACGAGAAAGCATTTAAGGCTCTTGCGTGTCCAGAGGCACCGAGCGGGCAAATTTACTGGTCACTATGCGACGCGGTGTGTATTGCAAAACAGGCGGCGCGAATGATAAAGGAGAACAACAATGAAACTCGCAATTAACATCGACTTGGACAATGACGCCTTTCAACCAGAGGCAGGCGAAGAGGTTGCGCGTATCTTGCGCGACGCGGCAGCCAGGTGCGAACGGCTTGGAAATTTGTTCGATGATTTACGGGCAAATCTCCGTGACGTTAATGGCAACACAGTCGGGGCGCTGACTGTAAAATGATTTTACATCCTGTCCAGAGATAGACAGGCGAAAGGAGAATAGCAATGAGCAAGTTCAACATGAACGTTGAGTATTTCGATACCCTTGCCAATGCAACAAAGTGGATTCGCTCTGCCGAGAAAGCGATTGACTGGCACAACTACCAGACCGCTGTACACGAAGTCTTTCTTGTGACAGGCGATCTCAACGCCGCGACGGAAGCCTTCGCCTGGCTTGCCGCAAGAGATCAGCCTGATGCCGTGGTTGATGATGGATACTGGTGGGAGATCATCGATAAGAACACCGAGTACGTCGGCGAGGTTAACTACCGCTACGCTTTCGATGGCGGAGCGCACTATTTCGAGAACAACAAACCGCACCCAAGCTACAACTATATTGGCGCAGACAATCGCCGCCACGAAGTCGCGGGGTGTTTTCACTTTTAGAAAGGAGCGAGCAATGAATATTTCTATCGGAGATAAAGTTGGGCTACTCGTGGCTGGCGAGTCCGTAGTAGGACAAGTAACCAGTTGGGACTCTACAACCTATTGCTTCACAATCGTTGTTGTCAAGATATTGACTGGAAGATTCGCCGGAGAGACAGCGGCAAAGCCGTTAGGCGAATTGTTTGAACCAGAGTTTGCTTGCAAAGGAGAGAGCAATGAAAATCAAAGTTACTGAGATCACATATCATCGCAACGGAGTGCACGGGAACGGTTTCTATGTCGTGTCGTTTATTAGCGAGGGCGATAATATGATCGGCGTCGTCTTCGACGAACCAGGAAACGTCGCCGTGTTCAACGCTGCGCTTCTTAGAGAAGGTGTCATCGGATTCTACTACAATTCTTGGCGCGGGGATTGGTACGAACAAGCCCTGCGCGAAGCGATTGTGGAATACAAGTGCAATTTGTAAAATGATTTTACGTCACGAAAGGAGACATTGAAATGGGACGCGGAGTATATTATCCACACGACAATGAGAACGGGTTCGCTTGGGCCGAACAGGTAATCGTACACACATCTGACCTATACGACTACGAGCAGGACAACGAAGACGGCGATCTGTGGCGCGAGACTTTTGACGACTTGTGGGGAAGCGTTGTGGCGTGCTTGCCTAATTCGTGACGAAGACACGCTTGTTCACGTCGTCGTCGGTGCGCTTTACAATGAATGTTTCCCGTCTCACGAAAATCTTGCGCCGAAGCATGTACACAACACGATGAAGCGCATTAAGAAAACACTGCGGGGCTTAGGGGTTGAGCTATACTATCGTAGCTCTGCCTGGACTACATCAAGGCTGGATAATTAAGGAGCATTACGATGTTGACAGAACAAGAATACAAAGAGCTTCGTGAAAAGATTGACGCACACAAGAACTGGCTTGAAGCACGCGACTACAAATCGTATCGGACAGAAGAATGTCCAGAAGACTTGCGCGTGACAAACGAGCAGCGCAGCGCCGTTGAAGTTTACGAATGGGAGAACGACCCGCCCGAACAATACTTCGCTTATGTCAACGGGAAGCACAGAACGGTAGATGGCATTACATACCGTCCGACTATTACAACGTGGATGGGGGATACCCTTGGATATGTTATCTTCGGCGTCGAATATCGTTCGTGCTTCGGCGACAAGCGCGTGCCAATGTGTGTTACCGGAACAAACGGCAAGAAATACTACGGCACTTACTACAAATCTGCTGGCGACTACTGCCGATTGAAAGCATACAAAGATGGAAGCATGGCGTATCTTAACTTTCAACGGTGGGGTCGTTAATGCGTAAAATGATTTTACACAAAGGAGACCAATGAAATACTTCTATACCCAAACTAACATCGGAATGGCAAAATACGTTGTGAACTATTACGATGGCAACAAGAAACACCCAGACGGGAGTGACGCTTTGGATATTAGGCTATTCAAGAACAAGCGGAATTTCAATGGGTTCGTAAAGAGTCTGCGTGCCGATGGATACGCAGAGCGTGCTTAACACGACAAAGGAGAACGATGGAAGCAAATGAATTGTTGGAAAGATACAAAACGTGGTTACTAGACGACGAAAGAAGCAGCGACGACGAGCGCGAGTATGCACAAGAAATCACGGCAGAGGATTACATCCCAAGCACCGAGGCCGTTGACCTGCTAGACGCTCTCGGAGTGGACTATGCTGGCGCTCGCCTTGAATGGTACAACTGCACCGAGATTGACTTCAACACGCTCGCCGTGCTTGCCGATCTCTACCTGCATGTTTACACCTGTGAAGCTTGCGGAGAAACCGGATACTACGCAAAGGTGGAAGGCGGCGATTGGGACTTGTTTCAAGGCGCTCTCCAATGCGAGAACGTTTCAACTATCGAGGGCGAGTTTCTTGGCAAGACATTCTGCACCGAGATGTGCGACGGCTGCATCTCGAAGATCGAAACTATGTTAGGAATCTGACCTGTTTGTAAAATGATTTTATACTTTCACTTTCAGACAAAGGAGCATTGAAATGAATAACTGGTACATTGTGGAGTTTGACGAAACGGAATATTGGCAACAGTTTTTCCTTGACAAGTACGGCATCGAGAAAGTCATGACGCAATACGTCTTCGATGCGGGGTGGCAAGTCCACTGTTGCGAGATCACGCCGAGCTATGAGCTGTGGTTTGTGCAGCACGCCCCCGTTTTCCGCGACGGGATGAGCGACCTCGAAATCGAAGAGGCGGAAGACGAAATGCGGCGCAACAACAATCAAGAGCAAGTCGAATACCGCCACTGTCGGGGGCTAGACCGAATGATTGCAGAGAGCAGCCGCCATATCGTTCGTCTGGGCGAGTTCGAGAGCGACGAGGGTGGCGAGCAAGATGCCCACAACGAGCAGGCAGAAGATGCCGTTGAATACTGTCAAGGCAATTGGCAATTCTAGTGTAAAATGATTTTACAATTCACTTGTCCAGAGCTGGACAAAAGGAGCAGCGCAATGAGTAATATTAAGAAGAAAGCCAGATGGGTATACGTCGTTTCTAAAGTGTGCGAAGACAATCAAAGCGTCGCGTCGCCAGTGTTCGTAACGACAAGCATAATATTCCGCGAAGACGCAGTGCGGCTGTATATCGAGTGGACTGTCAGTGATCGCCCGTGGGAATGTGGTGACAACATTAAAATCGAGCGACAGCCATCTGGAGAATACAGAGCAGAGCGTGGCGGGAAATACGCGGGGACGTTCATCGTGACTGGCGTTCATAGCAAGCTAAGATAAAGGAGCAATGTAATGGACAAATCAGAACAGATGACACACGACTTGTCACAGATCGTTCGTATACTAGAGAAATACACGGACGACTACGACATCATGGAAATCCTTGAGGCGGCAGCGTTTGAATTGGAGATTGACCGCGAACGCTTTGCACAGTATATTCTTGAAACGTTGGGGAAAGGAGCATAATGCACACTGATATTGTAATTGAGTTCCCAAAGTCAAATTGGGTTGATGATAGCACGGGGCGCGTGTTAATCAAGCACGACGCCACACCAGAGATCGGCGTCTCGTTCCACGTCTTCTGGGGCGAGCACTCTGAAGAGTTCATCATGATGTCCGAGACAGACGAGTTCGGCGACACTGATTTCGTTGTCGTCGCAGCAGATGACCTGCGCGAGATTTGCAAGGGCTACCAAAACGGTAGCTTTGAGTATGGATTCCGGGCACTCAACTGTGTCCGCGAATCGTTCGCGTCGCCATTCGTGGCGGCAGCGCAAGTAATCTACAATGTGATGTAGAAAGGAGAATCGAAATGGAATACACAGAAGAAGAGAACAATCGAACTTTGACAATAGTGACCGTCTTGGCTCTTGGCCCGATGGACAATCTTGTACTAGCTGCGGCAAACAACGCGCTTAACTTCACGGGGAAAATCGCGGCGCGCAACGCGGCGTTTGAGTCCATGTACAACGCCAACTTGATTAAAGATGACGGATCGCCATACGACAAGGAATCGTTACTTGACGCACTCTCGTATGAGATCAACCGGCGAGTTGATGCCGGTACATTTGTGTAAAGGAGAACAGCAATGAGACCAATTACAATTCTTGCAATAACACAACAGATGTTCAAAGAGAACAACCGCTATCTTGGCGTTCTTGCAGTTGGAGATATGTCCGAAGAGTCTGCCAAGGCGACGCGGCGGGCGGCGGCTTACAGCATGATTCTGCTATTCCTTGTGCTGTACGAGACAGGCGAAGAGTGGGTGCTGATCGAGGCTGACCATCAAACCATACACCAACTCGCGGCGCTGATGCAAAATGCCGTCGCGGAGATTGAGGCACAAGATTGGCAGAACTACACCGAGGGATACGAGATTGTCAAGGCTTGGCTGGATACGAAAGGAGACAGCAATGCGTAGAGAGATTGTCAATTTGGCAATAGCAACAGCAGATGGCGCGCAAATGTTTCCAGTCTCGGCGATGACCTACAAGGGGCTGGCTGTTCATCGGGGCGTGAACTTCGATGGCAAGAAAATCGTATCGCTTAACGGCGTGTGGCACATCACCCATATCAGCAGCGGGCGCTGCTTGGATATTCCCGGCACGATAGAGAGTTACAAACACGCTCGCTATATCGCCGAGAAGATAGGCGACCTGGTAGACTTCACCGGAACAGAAGGCGAAACGGCGACGGCTATCCAGAGAGTGTACGACGAGGGACGCAACCTGCAGAAAGAAGTGTTCGAGATTGTAAAATCATTTTACGCAGAGAAAGGAGAATAACATTGACTCACAACAATACGAAATCCCTATTGGCGTAGATCATATTCGCCACCTATGGACTGGCGACCGCATCACCGTCAAGGAATCTGTGAAGTGTTATGAATACGATTATCCACGAGGACAAGGGCGCAACCTGGTAACATTTAATCCTGGCGACGTGGCGACAATCAATTCGTTCCCGCCGAAAGTGTGCGGCTACTCAAAAGATGGCAGCGCATACTTCGTTCTGTTCACGGCGAAGGGGCACACGTTCGGCACAAGCTGGCGCAACATTCAAAAGGTGAAAGGAGAATAACAATGGAAAAGCGACAATTTGCCGAGACAGTAGCAAACGCAGTGTTTAACTTCGGCGGCATGAACCAGTGTTGGCTGGTGTACGATACGGTAGCAGAAAAGTTCTTCTATCAAAGCTCTTTAACCCCAGTGTTTTTCAACGAGATCGTTGTTGATAAAGACTGTAGCGCCGATTCGTTTGGCATAGACACGTACGCGGTTTCAGAAGAAGAACTTGTCGCGGCGATCTTAGACGGATGCTACGGCGAATATTGGAGCGATATTCAATTCAAGATTCTGTATCCAGAAGGAGAATAACTTGACATACACATACAAAGATATACTAGAACAAGAAATAGATCGGATGTTTGGCAACCTGCGCATCGAATGGCGACCACGCGCCAACGTCGAGTTGTTCGAGTCACTGCTAGAACAACAGTACGACGTGTGGCTACAGGAGTTGGCGAATGTAGTTTACGAATCCTTCGGTCATCCAGTCCCGCTAATGTTCGACGGAGAGACGGTAATGCCCGCCGTCTGGCTAGATGAAGAGGACAACTTCAATGCCGCGAATGTGGTGTGTCAAGACGACTCGCGGATGTGCCGCTCTATGAATAAGTCGTGGCACAATATCCTGCACGTTGTCAATTTGTATTGTCAGACAGTTCAGCAAGAGATCGGCGCGTGGTGGAACAATGTGCGGGAAAAACAGTGACATTTGTAACTGTCCAGAGCTGGACAGGCTAGTATACTAAGTTAAATGCACAAAGGAGAACTGAATGAACACAACAATACGAGACACCGGACAGGTTTGCATTTACTGCCTTGCTAAAAGGAGACTCGCAACCGAACCGCCATTCGACCGGGACGCCCATCACATTCACCAAGAAATCACAGATGACGGAAACGTCGTGGCAGAAGGTTGCTACGACTCTGATTGCAAGGGCTACTGGAAACGCACAGATATGTGGTATTACTTAAATGAATAGCTAGGGTTGGCTCAAACCCCGTATCAGCCCTGGTGTAGTGTGATAGCTACACCAGGGCGCGCAAAAACAAAGGAGAATAATATGCTGCTACTCGGAGTCGTCTTAATCCTATTGTCAGCCATCCCGCCACGACGCGATGTATCAAACGCCGAATGGGACAAGCAAACAAAAAACGCCGCGCGTGTTCTCGGCAAGGAGATAACATGGAAGATTTACGCGATAGAATAATCCAGGCATACGCAGAGTTCAAAATCGAGATTGGCATCAGCATGATGCGCGAAGAGCCACAGATCGTATTGTACAAGGTAATCCCTGGTACACGCTACTACAAAGATGGTTCATCGAACACTGGCGTTACCATTCGCGACATCACGCGCTACGTCGAAGATGTCGGGGCGGCAATCGGGTATCGCTGCACGATCAGCGTCAAGGACGACGGCATCTGGCTAGAGGTACCGCGCAAAGATCGCGGCGTTGTCAAGGATTTAGGGCCGCGCCGCGAGGGGATGTACGTCCCATTGGGAGTGTCGAATGGGCAGGTTGTACCACTAGACTTGTCTGACCCGAACACGCCGCACTTACTCGTAGCTGGCACAACTGGTTCTGGTAAGTCGGTGTTTATGAACTGGCTCATCAGCTTCATCATCGACAACTACGAGTGCGATGAGGCTGCGCTAGTGTTGGTTGATCCAAAGTTGGTTGAGTTCCAAGCCTACGAGAAAGCAAAGAATCTGCTTTGGCCTATCGCTAACGACACGGCAGAGGCGGTGCGGGTTATCCGCGATCTGCGGTGGGTAGCGAAAGAACGCTACGCCAAGTTGAGAGCGATGGGCGCACGGAACATCTCGGAGACAGAGTGGGGGCACATCATCCTGGTGATTGACGAGTTCGCCGAACTGATTATGAATGTCCCGGAGATTCAAGAGGACATCATCGGTATCGCGCAGATCGGGCGAGCGTGTGGCGTACACATCGTTATGGCTACGCAATCTCCACACCGCGAGATCGTAACAGGGTTAATCAAGAGCAACTTGCCAGCCAAGTTGGTGTTCCGCGTTACCACAACCGCCGCCTCGATGGTAGCGATGGATGCGCCGGATGCCACGAGATTGCGGGGTAAGGGCGACGCCATCTTCACGGGTCACGGCGAACAAGACATCCGCCTGCAATGTCCATTCATTACCGCCAACGAAATCGAAGGGATCGTGGCACGCAACCTAATGGAGAACGACCCACGTCAGCCTGAGCGCATGACATTCCCAAAAGCAAGAGGCGTTTCTTCGGCAGCAAAGTTTGAAATGCCCGCTGGCGAGCTGCCGCTAAAAGAAATCTTCTATAACATCGGGATGTTCTTGGTGGGCGTGGTCAAGATCGTTTTGACAATCCTCTACTACATTGTATACTACACAGTAATGGGAATCTGGTGGTTCCTATGCGCATTCTGCGAGGGGCTGTTCGGCACATCCCCCAAGAAGAAACGGCGCAAGAGCAAGAAGCAACAACAATTCTGGCTGGTGAGATAGGAGAAAACAATGGACAGCATTACATTCTGGCGTGTTGACCCGTTACAATGCGAGGGCGACAAGCGGTACATCATTAAATTGAAGCACGACGGTTCATTTCAAGTAGCACACTTCGAGGTGTGCAAGGGTGAGGACGGCGAGGATGATGAACGGTACTTCGTCCCGCTAGAGACGCCCTGGTTTAACTACATTCTTGAAGAAGATATTGAAGCAATCTACGAGTTTCCATATAAAGGAGAATAACAATGATATGCAAGCAAAAATTCAGTGAACGCCCGGATGTTAAAGTAGCAGAAATTGTCGCCAAGCAAGTCCTTGACTCGCTATGCCTAGGCAAACCAATGGAAGAACAGACTTGTAGTTGCGGTGCAATTCATTTGGGTGCTGGCGTCGTAACAGCAGTTGTATCGCCGGGAGACAAATGCGGCGTATATCAAGTTGCCGAATGGTATTTATGGTCTCTTGAAATCACTACATCATGCGGGAAGAAATGGTCTTGTAGCGTTGACTTCATTGTTCCTATGGACAAACTCACAAATCTTTTTAGCAACTGCTTCGATTCATTAAATCTATTCTAGGAGAATAACAATGCACACAATCATCATCGATACTGCCGTGAAAACCACAGGCGAGAACCTGTGGCAAATCTACACAGAATTGGGGCATCTTAGCCTTGCGGTTGTAATGGATAGGCATCTTGTAACACCGAAGATGCGCGAATACCTTGAAGATTTGCGGGCGCTGCGCCGCGAAGTCAAGCGCACGTATGACGACTATTGTGCCCTGATTGACGATGGCGCTCCTGCTATTACAGCAGATCGCGCGGTTATGGCTGGAGACATCGTTACGCTTGTTAATCGGTTTGGACAAGAGCACCCGCTACACGGCGAGCCGTTGTGCAAAGTCGAGGACGAAGGAGAATGCGATGGCGAAACCGAAGAAGACTGACATCCAAAAGCTACACGCAATTACTGCGGCCCGCAATCGTTACGGGTTAGCTATCGGCGATAGTTCGTTGCGCGAGATCGTCAACAAGATTCAAAACAAAGAGTCGGAGTTCGTAATGACCCGCACTAGGCGGGTTGTAATTCATAAAGTAACGTATGGCGGCGTCGAGGTTTTCGTGGCGTATGACAGAATGCGACACACGATATGCACGTTCCTGCTCGAAGAGCACATTCAACAATATCAAAAGGAGATCGACAATGAACGAAGTAACGCTCGATGAGTATTACAACGCCGAAATCACGCTGTCCGTGAAGTGCGCAGACTGCGGCGGCTGTATGGTTGTGGACTCAGGCAGCCCGGCGCTCAATCCTGGCGCGTGGGCCGAAAACAAGAAGTACATTGTCGCCGCCGTGATTTGTGCGCAGTGTGGTAACACGGGAACGCTTGGTATCCTGCTTAACGCGCCCAGCTTTGGCGCGAACGATGAGATTCCATTCTAGGGAGACGGCAATGAAAACACATACGGGCTGGTGGGGGATGGAATTCATCGCGGAATCACTCGAAGATCATGAATTGCTTCGCGCGCTATTCAATTCGCTGTGGAAGTCGTATGCCGATGACGACGATATGGAACTTGTTCTTCCGGTGGGTGCTTACTGCGAATTGAAATTCTATAAACCATACAAAGGAAAACAAAATGTACAAAGCTAAAGTAGTTAGACTTTCCATGAAGCCGCACCCCAATGCGGATCGGTTGCAACTCGGTTTTGTTCAAGGCATCCAGGTAATCGTTGGGCTAGATGTCCAAGAAGGAGAAGTCGGCGTGTTCTTCCCTTGTGACGGACAACTCGCGGAAGAATTCCTGTCAGCGCACAACCTGTACCGCCATGCCAATCTTAACCAAGACACCACCAAGACTGGCTACTTCGGTGATAACGGGCGTGTTACAGCCGAGAAGATCAGAGGCGAGATGTCTGACGGCTTCTGGTGCCCACTCTCGCATTTCGAGTACACTGGATACGACGTTAGCAAGCTGCAAATTGGCGACGAATTCGACGAACTGAACGGGCACAAGATTTGCCAGAAGTATTACACGCCCGCAACCCGCAAGGCGATGCGCGGCACAGGCAAAGCGAAACGCACGCAGGCAGAGTACAATCTGCCGCGCCATTACGAGACCGAACAATTGGTGTACAACTTGGACAAGATTGGGCCAGGAGATACTATCGTTATCAGCGAGAAGTGCCACGGGTCGTCCACGCGCGAGGGCAATGTTCTTGTGGAGCGACATTTGAAATTGGCCTGGTGGCAAAGACTGTTCAACCGTCTACCTCTTTCAGTAAAGTATCCAGAGCTGGACAGACACTACGAATTTGTAGTTGGCACACGCAACACCATTGCCTCTGATTGGGTTACACAAGAGAGCAACGATTGGTATCGTATGGAAGTCGCCGAGCCTCTGCGTGGGCATCTCAAAAAAGGCGAAGTGGTATACTCCGAGATCGTGGGCTACGACAGCAACGGCAAGCCAATTATGAATCCACAAGGTACAAGTAAGCTACCAGAAATTCGCAAACAGTACGGTGACGTAATGGAGTATCGTTACGGATGCCGCTGGAACGAAGTCGGTGTGCCACAACGCAAGAAGCTAGTCTATCGCATCTCCAACGTCAACGAGGACGGCATCGAGGTTGACCTGCCGTGGAAGCAAATGAAAGCGCGCGCCGCACAACTTGGGCTTGAAGTTGTGCCGGAAATCCTTGTGTTCCACGAATGGGGCGGCGACATCGGGATATTCATGGAATTGTGCAAAGACTTGGTGCGTGGCGCATCAGCTCTTGATGATACGCACATCCGCGAAGGTGTGGTGGTGCGCGTTGAAAAGGCAAACGGCACAATCAAAGCCTATAAACACAAGTCTGATGAATTCAAAATCCTAGAGGGGATTATGAAAGCATCCGACGATTACGTAGATACAGAGGAAATTGCATAGCTGCGCGATCCGTCAATCGTTCTGGCGTTGACTATCTCCAGAAATGTGGTAGACTGTACACATATCACAGAAAGGAGACAGTCAATGTCAGATGAACAAATTGTAGTTATGTTGCCGAACGGAACGCGGCTCGTCAACGATGGCGAGTTCTTATTCTTCGAGACCGAAGACGACGAGCCGGTTGCGCTTGGCACGGTGTGGGAATTCATTGATAAATTAGTAGGAGATGATAAATGAGCGGAAGTATGTCTGTTACTGTTTGCGGCAAGTTGTCACGTGATCCAGAAATGCGCTATCTCCCAGACGGCACACCCGTCACCACAATGACTATCTTTGTGGGGAACGGTAAGGACGCCAAGGATACGCCGTGGAAGGTTACATGCTGGCGCAAGACTGCGGAGTGGGCTGCGGAGTGGCTGCATAAGGACAGTGTGATTTCCGCAACAGGCTCACTCACGGTCGATAAGTCCACCGGCGAGCCGCGCATGTGGGAAGGCAAAGACGGCGTTACGCATACCGAACTCAACCTCAATGCCAGCAACGTCAATCCGATTGACAACTTCGGTAAGGGGAAAAGCGAACAAGCGCCGAAACCGGCGAGCAAGCGTGTCGAGATTGACTACAATGCACAGGACGAGATTCCGTTCTAGGTATGCTGCCGTTTGAGTTAAACTCTAACTATTTCGGTGATCGCGCTGTGTACCCACGCATCAGGGCGCACGAGTACACCGATCTCGAAGTCGCTGCGATCTGTCGCCTGTGGTGGGATGGATCGCAGTGGCAACGCTCGTTCGGTACGCCGCGAGCGCAGAAAATAGCCAAGAGTTTCATTTGGGAAGAACGCAATATCCTGCGAGAGTTGCATAAGCGCGGGATGCCAATGGCTTCCGTATCGGGGTGGCCCAGACGATGACGAAGACACGCACGCAAAAGATTCAACACCAAGCCGTCGTTGCCCTTTCTGTTCTGGAGGGCAACGATATTTATTGGGCTGGCGACTTATGGGGAACCACCGAGTTCGAGCTGGCGTGGAGCGACTGGCTGCTTACCGAGCCGGAGTGTAACGGGATGCGTTTTCTGTATGAACCCAAGAAGCGCGAGCCGGTTGAGCTGCTAGTCTATCAAAACAAACTGTGGAATACTACCTCTGGCGAGCCGGAAGAGGTAGTCGTTCCGAGACAAAGGTTGCATTTAATCAAATAAGGAGAATCGAAATGGCACTATCGTCACAGTTACAAAATCAGGTCAGGAATTATTTTTCGCGCTCGCGTTACTTTGATAGCAACGAGTCCTTGTGCGGACTATTTATCGACCAGCGCATCTCTGCTTGGCGCAATAACGTTCCAGAGTCCAGCAGCAAGGCCGGGCGCATTGGGGGCGTCGTCGCACAGTTCGACACGATGAACGGAGAGTATAACACGCTCGCTCTCATCATCCAGGTCATCTCCGACAACACACCACACGGCAACGCGATGAAAGATGAAGGTGTCCAGTTGGCACAGCAGGTGCAGTCCGACTCAACAGCCAGTAAGCAGGCCGAGTACGAAAGAGAACTTGCCCAACTCGAAGAACATTTTCGGCGAGGATGGACAGACGCGGCGTATTACAACAAACGTAAACCGCAACTGCTCGCGCTAATCACTCAATTCGACACCCCGCAAAACATCCCTGTAAACATCGGTGTATCCCCAATGGTAGAGCAACGCTTGCGAGAAGAGTTCGATGCCAGCGCCAAGCAACTAATCGCGTGGCGAGAGCTTATGTCTGTGTACTCTGAGTTCGGGGTTGGCGTGTCTGGACTCCTTGAAAATATGATGCGGGCGCACGAATCCTGTAAACAATTAGCCGCACAAATCAACGCACTTTAACACTCAAAACGAGTGCTATTTGTCACTTCACAAACCCGCCGATTGGTGATATGCTAGTCGGCGGGTTGTTTAATTACAAAGGAGAACGCAGTGAATATCTACGCAGTAGCAATGATGGCAAGTAGATTTGGAGTCCTCGATGTAGAGGCAGGGATGTTGTACGGAGATAGCCATGACGCAGTTTTTAATCTTGGACTTAAAAACTGCCAGGAAAGATTCCCGTCTGATAAAGGGTATTACGATCATAGAGTGGCGGTTACTGGGTATGATCTTCTCAGGACGCTGCAACAACTCAACGATGGTATTGCTACGACCATGCTTAAAGAGCGACGCCTTGACGATGGGCTTACACTGGCGACTCTCTGCGATATGGTGTTAGGCGAAGACGCAGAAGATCGTAGCAACTATACCCTAATTAGGGCAATCGGGAAGCTGGCTAGAGCTTGTCCAGAGCTGGACAAAGGAGAATAACAATGTCGTTCAACGATTTCAACAGAAGACTAATGGCGCATGTCGCCGCAATGACGGATGGGCAACCCGCCCTGTTCGTGGTTGATCTGAATAAAGACGAACTATGGGATACATATCTCGATAGCTTCCCGCCAGGAACCAACGAGGTCTATCGCAAGCTACGCGAACACGACTGCTCGTGCTGCCGATACTTCATCAAGCAGTACGGTAACGTTGTCGCTATTGCGGACAATGAAGTTATTACTATTTGGGACTTTGATGCACACAGCACCACATACCAGCCAGTTATCGATGCGCTGTCGAAGTACGTCAAGGCAAAAGCAGTTGCGGACGTGTTCGTGACCAAGCTCGCTAAACTCGGCACAGAAAAAAGCAGAGAGTTGCGCGAGGGCGGATACGTGCATACTTGGCACCACTTCTATACCGAAGTCCCAAAGACCATGGTTTGCACATCGCGCGAATCAGAATCGGCAGTGGCGGCACAATACCGCGACTCCAAGAATGTATTCCAGAGATCGCTGGAAGAAATCTCGCCAGATGCGGTTGACTCGGTACTTGATTTGATTGCCGAGAATTCGCTGTATCGTGGCGAAGAGTGGTGCGGCGCGCTCACACAATTCAGAAACTTGCAACGCGAGTATGTGGTACTTGACGCAGCGCACAAGAACAACTATTGCTGGAAGAAGTCGGTCGAGGTTGGCGCTGCGCTGTCCAGGATTCGCAATCACAGCATTGGCGTTCTATTGCAAGACATCACCGCTGGAATGGATATTCTGAATGCCGTGAAACGTTACGAGAAGATTGTCGCGCCGAGCAACTACAAGCGCCCGAAAGAAATCTTTACTCGCAAGATGGTCGAGCAAGCGCAAGCAACCATTGAAGAGCTTGGCTTCGGTGAATCTCTGGGGCGACGCTTCGCAAATCTGGCGGATGTTACCGTGAACAACGTGCTGTTCGCTGACCGCGATGCACAAACCAAGATGAACGGCGTGGGCGGTATTATGGAAGCGTTAAAACAACAGGCAACGACAAAGCCGCAACAGTTTGAGCGTGTTCCGGGAGTCGGCATCGACGAGTTCCTGCGTGATGTATTACCGACCGCGACAAACATCGAATTACTCTTGGAGAACAAGCATCGCGGCAATCTGGTTTCATTGATTGCCCCGCAAGACAAGAGCGCGCCGACGATGTTCAAGTGGAAAAATGGGCTCTCGTGGGCTTATGCGGGTAACATCGCGGACTCGGAGATGAAACAGCGTGTCAAGGCGGCTGGCGGAGAAGTCGGTGGAGTATTGCGCTTCTCGATTCAGTGGGATCACAATGATGATCTGGATGCCCACGCGCAAGAACCTCGCTTTGGCACCCACATCTTCTTCCGCACAAAGATGTATCGCCACCCTTCAACCGGGATGCTGGATGTCGATATTATTCCGTCATGGAATAGGCATACGCCACCGCACGTAGAAAATATCAACTGGCTAGATACGGCGAAGATGCCAAAGGGCAAATACGAGCTATACGTAAACTGCTTCGATCACCGTGGCGGCACGGGCTTTCAAGCAGAGGTTGAGTGCGATGGCGTAATTCGGCAATACTCGTACAATCGCGCGATGCGCACCAATGAAAATGTGGTAGTGGCAGATGTTGAGGTGCGCGACGACGGCAGCTTTGTGGTTACTGATAGATTGACTTCGCAGATGTCGTCAGTAGAAATGTGGGGATTGAATACTAACCAATTCCACAAGGTTTCGTTGATGGCTTACTCGCCGAACTACTGGGACGAACAACGCGGAATTGGTAACAAGCACTATATGTTTATGTTGGCTGGTTGCGTGAACGACGAGACGCCCAACGGGTTCTTCAACGAGTACCTGCGCGAAGATATGCTTAAACACAAGCATGTTCTCGCGGCGCTCGGCAGTATGATGAAAGTCGAACACACTGCCGATCAGTTGTCTGGGCTTGGGTTTAGTTCAACCAAGCGCGATGCGGTTATTGCGCGGGTGAATGGCACTCGCGTTATCAAGATCATTTTCTAAAGGAGAAACTATCATGTTTGAACAAGCGGTTCGCGGGAAATATCGCTGGAGCTATAAAGGCTCTCTGTCCGTTGAGGATTTGTGGGACTTGTCCCTGCGTCAGTTAGACGAAATCTTCAAGGCGCTGTCACGAGAAGTGCGTGCCGCCAGCGAAGAATCTTTGCTGGACACCGAGAGCGAGGAAGACAAAGTGCTACGTAACAAGATCGCCATTGTACGTCACATTGTCTCTGTCAAGTTGACTGAGCGCGATGCGGCGCGGGCAGCGGTTGCCAATCGTGAGCAGAAAGAAAAGCTGCTTGGTATTCTCGCCGAGAAACAGGAGGCCCAATTGCGCGATCTCAGCCCAGAAGCACTGCAGGAGATGATCGCAAACCTGTAGCGTTGTCCCTGGGGCGGCGTAACAGCCGCCCCATAGAAATTTTGCGAGGGGACGCCCCTGATTTATCGGGTGATCCAGCTTGTCGAGGCGTATGTTGTATATCAGACGAGGCAAAATTAAGGTTTGACATTTTCTGGAATGTGTGTATAATACCTGCACAATCAACAGAAAAGGATCGGCAGCCGTTTCTGTTGTCGTCACAAACAAGTCTAGCAGACAGAGACAAAACAGTTTGATAGCATAGCCTCCAAGATTTCGGACGGCTTGCTGCTGACTTTAACGCCCTTTGCCGAGGGGTAATTTGCGTTATCTGTCTGCACGCAAGCACTGCTACTGTCGGTAGCAAGTCGTCCTGAGTTTTGGAGGTTTTTGTTTCCCAGAAAAGGATGTGGGATGATGCATGATGTAACTTACTTTTTTGACACGGTTGGACTAGAAATTCTTTACGATTACTCTGATGAAATCAAGTTCGTCGTTACCGGTAAGGATATTGAAAAATACGGGGACGAAGAACTCATGAAGGCAATCAGATATGCATGTTCGTACAAACAGGCAATTCTTGACATAGAATGCATCAGGGAGTGGAATGATTACGATGAAGACGCCTTAGCCAGAGTTGAATTAATCGCAAGCTCTGACGCCCACCCGCTATGTTCAATTGCGAAATCCGCACTGGACAGGATAAAGCCCGTGGAAGAAACAGAACATAAGAAAAAAGCAAAAAAGAAAGATGGGTGGGTATACGTGCTTTTCTGTATGGGGCGCTATAAAATCGGAGTAACCACGCAAAGCGTCCATGACAGAGTAAGCGCCATTGCGAGAGGATTGCCTTCCGAGCCACAACTTGTAACGACTATAAAAACACAGGATTGCTACGGACTAGAATCGACATTGCATGATCGCTATGGTGGCAAAAGACTAAAGGGAGAATGGTTCGCGTTGTCTAACGAAGACGTTGAATATATAAAAGAAATTGCGATAGGTGAACAGTTATGACACGCTCACTTGGTTTATATGGCGAAGCAGTTGTAAACTCACAGGTTGAAGATCGCAAATCGTCTATCCCATACAGAAAAGAGTACAACTACATTACAGGAAGTGTCGAAGGGTCACTCTTACTGCAACAGATTGTGTTCAGGTGGCGCGGTAATGGCAAGAAGCCGTTCTATAAGTTCCGAGAGAAATGCGATCACCCACTTTATAGAGACGGAGACAGTTGGACAGAGGAAATGGGCTTCGGCACAAGCCAGTTCGACCGCGCTCTGAAAGACATCGCCGCGAAGGTAACGTCAGGCTCAAAGAAATCAGAGATAGAGAAGTGGTCACTTGTTACCTATTGGACAGATCACCAGAGGGTAACATGGTATTCCGTCAACGAGCGCCTGTTAAATATCTTGGTTGGGTTTGCGTATACAGATCAAGAGAACGCGCGGAAATTCAAGCTCGGAGAAATACTAGGTAAATGGCAATCCCCAAGTTACCTAGAAGATGCGAAATCCGCAACTGATACCTTTGAATATGCCATTTACCTTCTTTACAAAGAATACTCAGAGAATACTTCAAATATACAGGGCGATTTTTCAAACGAACCAGAACACCAAGACGAAGTGAGTATTAATCCACCCTCAGCCCTAGACGCCTATTTTGGCCCAAGACGCCCAAGTGACATCGCTCTCCCGGAAAAAGTAAACCTACACAATCAATCTGAAAGAGAACGTTATGCGCTCAGACTCCAAGAACAGCGGAAGGCGCGCGTAGAAGGCGAACCATGGCTCACTCAATACGAGTGGATCGCCAAGCCGCGCAGTGGAATCGAGCGCGACACTCTAAGACGGGTTGCCCACACCCTCGTCACGGCGGGTATCCCTGAACCTGAAAGCGACGCCGTGAAAGCGAAGTGGCGCAGCGCGTTAGAGTCAGTATACATCGAATCGGGGGGTAGCTTCGAGTTAATCGGGCAAGCCGGGAAAGCGATGGTGGCGGGCGGGTTGCAGTTCTGGCCTACGCACAAGTGGGTAGATCAGGTGATTGCTCTCAAGGCAGAGAAGGCACAAGGTAAGACATCCACATTCAAGGCAAGGAGCGTATATGACGACGACGGCGACGACCGGGAAATTGCCACCCCACAATATTGAGGCAGAAGAAGCGGTACTCGGCTGTTTCTTGATTGATCCGGCATACGCATTGTTGTATGCTTCCGAGTTGCGGCCTGAGCATTTCTATCTGCAAAGGCACCGCTGGATTTACGAGTCCATACTACGCATCTCCGAATCAAAGGTGGATTTCTTAACGCTTACGTCAGACCTAGAGCAACGCAATACACTGGATGCGGTCGGCGGCATGGCGTATATATCGCAGCTAACCAACTCGGTTCCATCTGCTTCAAGCGTAGAGAGTTATATTGACCTTGTGGTTAAGGCTGCACATCATCGCGGGCTGATTGATGTGGCATCAAGCATTGTTCGTATGGCGTATGCAGAAGAGGACGTTGATACCATTATTGATGTGGGAACCGGAAAACTGCGCAAGTACGGGCTTGGTAGTAATTCAGCCAAGACAGCGGCGGATGGCGCGGAGTACGTCATAGGTAAGGCTGAATACTACAGGCAGAATCCGTTACGCAAAGGACAGGTGCGCGGCATTGATACTGGATGGCTAGATGCAAACTTCAATACGGGTGGCTGGCAACGCGGGTATGCCACCTATTGGTTAGGGTTGCCGCATGTAGGCAAGACCTGGACGATGCTTAATGTTGTGGCTAATACCTGTCGTCTCGGCGGGAGTGCAGGGCTATTCAGCCTGGAGATGTCAGCGGACACTGACATTGAGCATTATGATAAGGCGTCGTTATGGGAGAGGCTTGTGCTAAGTCGCGCCGGTGTAACGCTAAATGCTTACCGTGACGGTACGCTGACCGCAGAAGAATACGATAGGCTAAATGAAGCAGCTGATGCAATCTCGCGGTGGGATTTGTGGATAGAGGATAACGTGTATAAGTTTGGGCAAATAGCTTCTACGGTACATAAGCATAACCGCGAGCGTAAGTTGGATGTTGTGGCAATAGATTACCTAAAGTTGATCGAGTTTGAGTCTGATGCCAGTACAGAAAACGACAAGATGGGCGAGCTATGTCGTGCGTTAAAACGGTTAGCTTCGAGTGCCGATGTGTCTCTGCACGTCCCGCAACAGATCAGTGACAAGAAAGTGGCAGTGCGTGGTGATAAGCGCCCGCAACTCTCGGATGCGTACAACACTGGGCATCTATCACAAGACGCCGATGTAGTGCTAGGCTTGCACAGACCGGACGACGATCCTAATTGTATGCAGGTGGAGATATTAAAGGATCGCCCGTCAGGGAATACTGGTAATGGGTGGAACTGGTACATTCATAAGTCGTGGGCGTTCTTGGATGCCGCGAGGGGTTCGTAGCTGTCCAGAACTGGACAAGGAGCATAAATGTTAGAGCAAATCATTTTGGATTCACTTGTGAAAGCCGCCATCTCAACCGCCCTGATAGTTGTGGGGACTGCCATTGGATTATTTGTGCTTAAACTCGTGGGCAGTCTAAGAGATGCAATTTATGCGAACGCGAGCGCGTGGGATGGCGCTCGTTGCGCTTGTGCTTCGCTAAACGCCCTGATTAAAAGCATTGACGAACACAAAAAAGAAGTTGAGCGCGATTTATTATGCAAATAACCAAGCAATGCTGTCCGGGGCTGGACAGGATATTCGTCGCGGCAAGGCGTGATATTTGTCACTCGTATCCAGGCGAAATCGTGGTAGCATGTGGATAGAATCGAGCAAAGGAGAATAAATATGTTTACAATTATATCTATTGTTTTATTCGCCGTCGCTATTGGAGTGGCGGCTGCTGCAATAAGTCGCGGATTTGGCGATGATGACTGGGGAGTAGCTGCAGCCTTTGGCGTTGCCGCGCTGTTGCTCGCGCTATCGGGTTTGTGGGTTCAAACTCATACCATTGTGCCGTCGCAGTTTGTGGGTGTATCCAGGAACTCTGTGACGCAGGAACTTCGAGCCCCGCTTAATCCAGGCATTGTTAGCAAGCCGTTCTTTGGAAGAGTATATCATTATCCTTGGGCTACGAGCTACGAGCAATGTCGCACATACACACCAGCGTTAAAGGGCAGCTACGGGATCACTGTAAACCTGTGCTTCTATTTCAACACACAGGGCGTCGATTGGACTGGTGAGATCAACCGCACCGGATTGTTCAAGTCCGAAGAAATCTTTAACGTATGGGGCAACTCTGTGGTGAGCGACGTGGCCCGCTCCGTTAAAGATTATACGCCAGAGGAATTAAGCGATAACCGTAGCGCGGTTGAGAGTGCGATCTTTGAGAATGTTTCGCAGTGGTTTGCCGAGCGCGGCGTGCCTCTTCTGCGGGTATCTTTTGTTAATTGGGACTTCACCAGTCCAGAAGTTGCCAAGTCGTTTGATGAGAGCATTGTTAGTCAACGCCGCATTACCGAGCAAACTGCGCTGCTAGAAGCCGCAAAGATTTCGCGCGAGCGCATGATGTATGAAGCTGAAACATCTCGCATGGTGTCAGAACAACAGAAGCAATCCCTTGACACCCTGGGGCTAGAGGGGGATGCAGCAATTGAATATATGTGGATTAAACTATTACAAGACGCCGACAAGGTACCAGACGTAGTTATCCTCGGTACAGCGAATCAGTCTATTGCCGTGCCGGTAGATTAGGACAAGCGCGATGCCATACATTGATACGTGTACATACGAAGAGGTTTACTTTCCTACGCACGCATACATTTTTACCGGCCCGTGCGTGGTCACTGGCAAGCCGTACAGCGTGTGTATTCCTGCACAAGCACTATTCTCGTATCGTCATGGCGCATACATCCAGGACGCGATGTGGATGTTGCCGCCAGAAGATCGCGAGTTCGTGATGACCGGCATCTCGCCCGAAGGGTGGGAACAGATGTTCGGGAGTGACGATGAATAGCATACACGCAAACCTATTTGTCACGAAGGCAGATGTTGTCGCTCGTCTGCGCGAGATCGGGGTAGAGCCAACAGACGAGGCCGTTTTTGCAACTATTGGCTCAATGTGCAACATTGCCTATGCGTGGGCTACAGCATGGCTACAAGACCTTACGGCAGATAGGGTCGAGTCAATCTTGGAGGGCGATGATGATTAGCGTTAATTTAGACGGTAGCGTTACCGCTGAGACGAGCGATATTGGACTTTGTGGGTACATTCATTTGCACGCCGACGAGCGTGGGTATGTCTACGCATGGACAAACGCATACGAGAATCCCACTTGTTTGAAAGTGTCTCGTAAAAATTATACTGTAGTTCTGTTTCAGTTTGAGGACGGGATATTCGCCGACGAATACTTCGAGGAAAATCCACTCGCCGACCACGAGTATCTGATCTGGCTCGGAAAGGAGTAACAATGGGATACGAATATATTGTTGCGGCATTCGCGGCAGCGTTGATTATCGGCGCGATCTCGCGCGTGTTCATTGATCGCAAGTCCTGGATGGTCTTGATTGTCCTGCTTGTGTTAATCTGCGTGGCTCTATGGGCGGTGATGCGATGAAAAGTATAGAATTGTTCGAGGCATGTCTTGGCGTAGCGATGCAAGAGGTTGGGTTCAATGAACACATTGCGGCACTCGCCCAACTTGGCATCGATACGCTTGGTCGCTCAAATAGGCTGCTTGCACTAGCCAACGGCAATCCAGACCTGCCAGACGATGTTGAATGGTTGTTCAATACAATGCGAAGCGAGGTGCGGGATGAGTAGACAGCAAAGTAGGCTTGGGTTTCTTGGATTTTTCTTTATTGGCGGGTTCTTGTTGCTGTTCGGGCGGGTTATTCTACAGCAAGCCTCTGTCACTGGACTTGATTTAGGAACATACACAGCCAGCAAGCAGACATACGACATCGTGCAAGCGATTGATTACGAGTCGTTGTGGGAACAGGTCGCGGTTTACGATTTACCGCAACAGACTGTACACCCGCTGCTAGAGAGTCGCGCTGGCGTGATTGATACCAGCTCTGATATTACCGTGCATCTTGGATCGCACGCCGAATCTCACGGCGCAGAAGCGGAGTTGGCGCGACAGTGTTTCGGGCAACACGGCACGCTGGCGTTGTTCAAGTTTACGCACGATGATCGCTACGCTCGTTTGTGTCAATATGATGACGGATGGATTGTCGTGCAGTTTTTGAAGCGCATTGCGGATAAAGAATATATCGAAGTCAGTGCGTATGTGCCACACCTCACCGATGTATCGTTTGCCGGTATCCGTGACTGGCTGCTTAAGTGTGGGTTTAGCGCATTCAAGGGGCCGTTGCCATGACAAAGTGGTTTACCGCAGATTGGCACATGGGACATGCAAATATTCTCGAATATTGCCACCGCCCATTTTTCGAGGCGTCCGTGATGGATAGTGCAATTATTGACAGGCACAACTCTGTCGTTGGCGACGACGACGATGTGTTTGTGCTTGGTGATGTTACACTTCTGGGACTCCCCGCGATGCGCGAGTATATTGGGGCAATGAACGGGAATATTGCCGTCGTCCCTGGTGGGCATGACTGGCGCTGGTTGCGCGGATATAAAGAGGGTGTTAAACCAGTATCCAGGTCTGGATACGATCTCATGGTTTTTCCTCCTTTGTACACTCTTGAACTTGAAGAGGGCGAAAGATACCCATTTGTTATTGTGCTCTGTCATTATGCAATGCGTGTATGGGATCGCTCGCATTACGGCTCGTTGCATCTATACGGCCACTCTCACGGTATGCTTCCTGGGATTGGGCGCAGTATGGACGTTGGGGTTGATACTAATAATTTTTATCCATATTCACTCGAAGAAATCAAGGAGAAGCTATGCCAGAACCAACAGTAACACCAACGCCTTATCCAACACTTAATGCGTGGATTCCATATCCAACACCGACTCCATTTGTGTCGGTGTTGCCAACGCCGAGTTACGGTGCAACATCTAGCGTGGCGATCTCTCGTGGAGACGCTGCAACGAGTATTTGGCTTGCGGTTGCGCTCATTCTTGGAATTGCTACATTCGCACTGTCGTGTTACAATCGGCGCAAGTAAATGCGACAACCTACACTTGACTCTAGCAGCGATTGTGGTACAATCACATTGCGGTCAAGAGAGTCGCATTAGGCGATTCGTTGGAATAGTCCACTTGACTACTAAGGCGGAAGCGCGTAGTCGGGTCGCGCTGATATAGTCTTCGATCTGGTGAACGTTGCTCGTCTGTGACGCGAAAGCCCTAGGTGAGTTGTCTCGCAGATTATATAGGGGTTTAGAGCAACCTCTTCTGATTACCGAGCCAGAAGCCGGAACGCGCCCGCCCGGCCCGCCCGTAAAATCAAGACTCCGCCAGTACCGCAAACTTGCGGGGTTCGAGTCCCCGTAGCAGCGAAAAAACGTGACTGGCGGGGTCGTTAAGAGCACGGTTTTTGGGGGATCAAATGAAATACGCGACGTTTGACCTGGAGATTTGGCGAGAGATTCCAGATGGATGTGATGATATAGCGCCGTATCGTCCTCTTGGTATTACTTGTGCAGCAATCTGTATTGTTGACGACGGCGTTCGTGTGGTAGAGAATTTCACCCCGCATGTATTAGAGAGTGGAGAATACGCCAACTCGATGTCTGCGCAACAATGTCGAGAGATGGTTAATCGCCTTGTGTTTTTATATCATCAGGGCTACGACATCGTAAGCTGGAATGGGCTAGGCTTTGACTTTGACGTGCTTGCCGAAGAGGTGCGTGACACCGAATACGCCAAGCGGGTTGCCGATTTAGCCTTGCACAGTGTTGATCCGGCGTTTGTGATGCTGTGCGCCAAGGGCTATATGATTGGGCTTAACACTGCCGCGAAAGGGCTTGGCGTAGAAGGTAAGACCGAGGGGATGCACGGCGATCTTGCTCCGCAGATGTGGCGACAAGGGCGTGCGCAACAGAACAAGGTGGTCGAATATGTTGAGCAAGACGTGATCGCCACCGCAAATGTGTACGAAGCCATGCCGAAATTTCGCGGAGTGCAATGGACTTCACGTACCGGGCGTTTGAATTTTTGGAAACTACCAAAGAGCGATTTTAATGTCAGCGACGGGCTTGCGCTTCCAGAGCCGGATACATCCTGGATGTCTAATCCGCGCACTAGAACATCTGTCTATGCCTGGACAGCCAAATATCTCGATTAGGGGTTGACTATGATTGTGCGCAGAAAGTTTGGAATCAGTTTGCTTGGCTCGATCTTCAAGTTCGACCTTGGCTGGTTCAGCGGAGAGCCGTGGTCACTATTCCGCCTAATTGTGTTCGAGAACTTTGGTGGCTATATGTGCGTGTTCCAAATCCAGATCGCTAAGTTTCTTGTGCAGTTCGGCGTGGATGGGTGGGAACAAAGGTATTGGCTGTTTATCTTGCCTGTATTATTGATTGCTTTGTTAAATCACAAGGAGAAACGCAATGTCTAAATCTGATACTACTATTAATCTTGATGCCGCACTGGTCAAGGCTCAGGCGGAGATGCCGGTGGTGGAGTTTGATGCCACGAATCCGTTCCTAAAGAATAAATATGCGTCGCTTGGTGCCGTTATTCGTGCCATTCGTCCGGTTCTGGCGAAACACGGGCTTGGGTTTGTGCAGTTTCCTGTGTCTGATGCGGTTGGCGGCGTTGGCGTGGAGTCTACAGTGATCCATTCTAGCGGAGAGTGGCGTAGCGAGCGGTTCTACCTGCCAGCGGGTAAAGAGACGGGTAAGTCGTCAGCGCAGGTTGCAGGGTCAATCGTCTCGTATCTGCGGCGCTACGCACTCGCGGCAATGTTTAGCTTATATGCCGACGAGGATACCGATGGCGGTAAAGGAAACAGCGGAGCGCAACAGGCGCAACCGGTCTCCGCATTCTCGTTTGATGACGCTATTCTTCTTGGTGTTGACGCTAACAAAGAAGCAGAAATGGCGTTGCGCGAAGATGGCGTTGGAACTCTGGCGCGCATTGAGATGTTGCGTCGTGTACCGACAGACGCTTCGGCAAGCGCTGTTGCTACAGTATTCGGTGATTCGGTCAAGTTGTTTTACAAGGACTATGACGCGCTTCGCGCGCTTGCCGGGCTGACTCGTGGCGAGAAAGACAAGGAGTACAACGAGCTGGCGAATGACTTGTTCGGGCATAAGGCATCCACAATTGGCGAGCTTCTGTGGATGTGGCGCATTATGTCACACATGGCGAATGGCTCTACGCGCGAATATCTTGTGAATTGGTATCGCGCCCTGAACACGCAAACGAGTACTGATGGCGACTGATCTAATTTTACAGCGGGAGCGTATCGCGCGAATCGAAGAGGACTTGAAAGTAATTTTAAGCCCTCTCTCCGTTCCGCTCGACTTCGATAACTTATGGCGGCGCATGGAGTTCGCGTGTCGCCTAGAAGATGTCGCAAGCGTTGCGGCGCAGGTGTTCTTTAGCATGGCGATGTACACCGGTGCGTGGGCGCAAGCAATGGAACGCTATTGGTACGATCCATTGACGGGCGATCATTATGATGCGCAGGACGACGCGCCAGATGATGCGCGGCTGCGGTTACAGTGGCGTGAGTTACGCCGATGGGATACGCAGGAACAGTTTGTGCAATACGCCAAGCAGTTTCGCCCACGCTCTACGCTGTGGCATAGGCACACATGCCTGATGGCAAAGATCGCTTTGTGGAAACATTCTACAAAGAATTACGGGGACGACGTTGACATCCCTATCGAGGTATTCTATGAATTTGCGCGCGGCGTTGTCTTGGCCCCGGCAATCACCGGGGTAATAAAGCGAGACGTAATCAGTGTCAAGCCTATCGATGGCGAGTTCGAGGTGGTCAACGAGAAAGCGGTTAGCCGGATGATGCCGGATGGCGTTCTGCCGCCGAAGGATCATCCAGATTATAAATCCGAAGTCGCCACTGCAATTCTCAGTACAATCTCGGACTTGGAAAATACAGCCGAGACCAGCCGCGTGTCTACGGCAAACGTGCTGCTGAAGACCGACTTCTTAGGCGAGGCTGACATCAGGGCATGGCTTGCGTCTGTTGAGGACGGAGATTGTATTAGATTACAGGTAACATATCCGCCAGACGACGATGGGGGTTTGCTTCCTGTTGAATTCTATAAGATATTGATTGTTAGAGACACTGGCGAAATAGTACCATATAGCAATCTTGGAAAAGCCGTGCGCGGATGGGTGGATAGACGGATTGGATTTAGGCGTATAACCTAGCGTTGCCCAATTAGCTGCGCCAGAATTGATTCTTTGGAGTCGGAGCGCATTACACACCAGATGTCCTCTGGGTATGAGGACGAAAGAGTGTGATAAAAAGTGGCTTCCACCATTGGGGTGAGAGTCATTTCTTTTGCAAACATTAAGAACTGTGCGGCTTTGTTCTCTTTGCTAACATTGTTGTTTGTAATAATCGCGGTAACGTATACGGGCTTTTTGTAGAGCAGGATGTTACTACGCACGCTCCACTCTGCGGCCATCAAATCGTCGAGGTTGCCGCGCCGCCCCTTCCACGAGACTGCCAGCGACATAAAGTCCGCCTCTTCGATAGCTTCAAACGCTTCGCGACGAAATATGTCGCTATTCGATCTGTAGCTACCAACGCTGTCGCCCTCTTCCAGCTTTGGAAACCCGAATAGCGCGTTTGGAAACTCGCGGCGCAGATCGCGCACTACTTGTATCCACCACATTGCGAAGTCGCGTCCATTTGCGTGTGTCCAAGTTAGTCCGCCGCGCATACTATTGGGCCAGTAATGTATCTCGAAATGGCGGCATCCGGCGTCGTATGCCGGTGCGATTTCCGCGACACATCCGGCAACATATTTCTTATATTTATCCAGTAGCGGTGCTACCTGCCCAAGAATGAAATAGCCCTGCGGGAATGGCAACTTCGCTAACACATTCAGGGCTTCCAGCTTCGCGGCCTTAATAGTATCGTAATCTTCTTCGGTGAACTGGTCTAGTTTCGTTGCGCCTATTTTCATAGAATCTTCGCGCTGGAAACCCCTGTTTTCAAACAGGGGAGGAAAGCGCGCCTCCAATTTAAGTTTGACATTTTACCCATTCGTGTTAATATATGAATGTAGCATTTCACACAGCACGCAATCAAGAGCGAATAAGGAGATATATGGCGGCGCGTCCGAAACTATCAACGGAAGATATTTTAAGAATATGTAAATTGTACATGGATGGTAAATCCTCTACAGAAATAGCCCGACAATTTTCAGTCTCGCATACAGCGGTCTTAAACAGATTAAAACAAAACGGCATGTGACTACTCCCCTGTTTGAAAACAGGGGCTTCCCCGACTACGCATAGTGCCATCACTTACGTTAGCGTCGGGCGG
>Ga0265297_10000662_pt1 | contig 96965 bp, 72 predicted proteins | sample Munlanlwell13791_FD_192502 | JGI IMG/M metagenome (GOLD analysis project Ga0265297, IMG submission 192502) | Leachate microbial communities from a municipal landfill in Southern Ontario, Canada - Leachate well 137-91 | ecosystem: Engineered > Solid waste > Landfill > Unclassified | place...
TCCCACAACCGTAAAAGTAGATAAAGTATCAAATTGGACAAGTTCCGTGTGCCCTCCGGAAACAACGAGGGCTAAAAAAGGGGGTTCAATAACTTTATGTTCAATAAAATTGGCAAAAATATGCGACAAGATATGATTAACTGTTATCAGAGGTAAAGATAAGCTCCAAGCCATTCCTTTAGCAAAAGCCAACCCGACAATTAAAGAACCAACTAAGCCAGGATTGATAGAAACAGCTATTGCACTGATATCTTGTAAGTTAAGATTAGAAGTATTAAGAGCCGCCTTGGTTAAGTTAACTATGTTCTTTAAATGCAAGCGGGAAGCAAGTTCGGGTAAAATACCTCCAAATTCCAGATGTTCCGGTTGACTGGAAATAAGATTTACAAGAACATTATAATTAGTATCCAAAATAGCTACAGAAGTATCATCACAGGAGGATTCAAAGGCTAAAATGTATTGTGTTGGCATTTATTTCAGACGAACTCTTTGAGGTGTAACTGCAAGCAATTTTACTGTTTCAGGCACTTCCACGAGGACAGGATAAAAACCTTGTTCATCAGGTTGGGAAGAGATACCCACTTTAATTTCTGTAAGTTTCAGTTCTTTTAAGATTTCCGAATCAGCCGAGAGTTTAACTGTAACAGAGGAAGGTATACAGTTTTTTCCCGGTGGCAAAGTAATCGGTAAATTGTTCAAAATTTTAGTAGTAATAAAAGAAGTAGAGAGGTAAATTTTAACCTGTTTAGGGGAAGCAGAGACCTCCTTATCCAAGGGACTTAATTTTAAGGTAAGTTCTCGCTGTTCAAGCATATCGCGGGATACAGGTTCGGTAGATATACGGTCAATTTGTTGAACCTTGCTTTTGGAACCGGAGATGGTTATTTGTTCAGGAATAATAGTATAATTTAAGGCAGTAAAATGTTCGCGGGTATAGTTATCAGCAAAAGAGATTTCTACTGGGACTTTTTTTTGATGGAAAACATCAGCATAAACTGCTATTTCCTGTTGCTCTACGGGACCTATAAATTCCAGCTGGATATTATCCGGCAGGTTAATTGTATAATCACTTACAGAAATAACATCTGAGCCGGGTTTAATTTTACTGGCATCAAGCAAGACCTGGGTGCGAGAGAATTTCAGTTTAATAATTTCCAAGCCCTTTCCCCGCACCTGGAAAGGAATATGTTTGGGAACATTATCCAAAGTAATGTTTTTAGGAATGGAACTTAGTGCTACGGGTAAATTAACTACACTTTTCTGTTCCGAAATCAACAGGGACTGCAACCAAACAAAAATTGCTATTATTAGGGAAAGGATTTTTAAGCCCAGGTTTTCCTGCAGCACTTTTAGTCCTCCATATTAAAATGATTAATTCCGAGGGTTTTGATTTTTTTATACAGAGTAGTGCGTTCAAGTCCAATTGATTTTGCAGTTTGGGAAATTTTCCAATTATTTAGAGATAAATAATGCAAAAGATAATCCCTTTCAAAGGAAGCGACACTCTCTTTAAGATTTTGAATTTGTATATATTTTCCATTATTATGGTTTTTAGAAAAGCGGAATTGATTAGTTTTATGTTGCAGGTGTTTCTTTATTACATTATTATTTATTTTCTTTTCATTAATCATAATGAACTTGCAGAAATTACGCAGTTCTCTAACATTTCCGGGCCAGGAATAGCTAAGTAAATCATTTTTCAGAGCAGGCAGGTCTAAACGGTCCATAACACTGTATTGAGAAGAAAAACTGGTTAAAAAATAACAAATCAGAAGCAGAATATCATCATCTCTTTCGCGCAAAGGTGGAAGGTCAACAATGTTCCCTTCAATGCGATAAAAAAGGTCTTTGCGGAAAATGCTTTCCTCAGAGAGCTTATCCATTCCTGCATTAGAAGCAAATATCAAACGGGTATCAACTTTCTTCAGGTTTCCACCTACAACTTGGATTTCTTTGTTTTCAATAGCGCGCAGGATTTTGGATTGAGACAGTAGAGAAAGATTAGTTACTTCATCTAGAAAGAGAATGCCACTGGAACATTCTTCAAAAAAGCCGGTTTTGCTACGGTCAGCACTGGTAAAAGAGCCCTTGATGTGACCAAAAAGTTCTGATTCTATCAGGGTTTCAGATAAAGCACTACAATTTACGGTATGAAAGGGTTTGCCAAAACGGGGAGAATATATATAGTAATAATTAGCAGCTACTTCTTTACCTGTTCCTGTTTCGCCAATCAGGAAAATATCTTCATCAACTGTGGCAAGGCGCGAAATTTGTTCCCGCACTTTTTTGATAACATCGCTTTCACCAATAAAAGGGAAACTTCTTGTAAACTGTTTCTTGAGATTGATGTATTCAATTTGCAAACCGATATGTTCTTCTTCCTGTTTTTTCAGGGTTATGGCATTTTCTATATGTAACAGCAATTGACTGATGGAGAAAGCAGAGCCCTTTTCAATAAAATGATAAGCACCTAAGGTGCGTATTTCATTTATTTGAGAAGAAGTTACTTCACCTGAAATAACAATCACCTTATAGTTTAAGTCCATATCGTTTTTCAAGTGTTTTAGAACCTGAATACCATCCAGTTTGGAACCGACTAAAAAAACATCCAAAAGAATTACATCCGGCTGGAAACTGCGTAAGACATCAAAAAACTGGTCACTATTAACAGTTTGTATCACTTCATAGTTATAATATTTTACTACATTGGCGATTTGTTCAGAAAGAACAATGTCATCTTCTAAAATCAGAATTTTACCTTTCATCATTTTTTACCTTAAAAGCAGTTCTTCCAGTTCAGCTAAAGCATTTATATAATAAATATATGCCTGGTCAGGTGAATCGTAAGGTGAGAAATATTTATGCACATCTCCATCCTGGAAATATTTGGAACACATATAGTAAAAATGGTCTGAAGTGCTAAGCAAACGAGCTATTCTTAACAGTTCTTCATCGCCTTTTTCCTTAATTCTGTTCAGCAATTCATACAAGGTCTCACTGGCATTTTGTTGCATTTCGTTTCCCAGCCAGGCAGAAATATCGCGTTGTTCATCAGCCCAGGAAACAGGTTCCGGAAAAGAAAGGGATTCCTGTTGATAATTTGCCAAATGGGAAATATCTTTAGGATGGGCAAAACCCAGATGTTCTCTTGCTAAAACGGCATCAGGAAAATGGCGCATAAAATCAAAAATACCTGTAGAAGCCCATTGGTGTTCTCCAAAGGTTTCATAATCCATAAAAAGATTCAGAAAGAGGTTTTTCCCGCCTTTTTCCGCTAAGGTAAGCTGGTCTATCCAATGGATGAATTTATCTACGGTTAAAGGATATTCAGGCCAATCCCGATTGGAAAAACGAAAGGCAATATCATCTGCCAATTGATAATACTTCAGCAGTAGATTAATATTTTTGGAATAATTCTTATAAGCATAAAGCGGACTGCGCCATTGGAGAATTCTATCCACGCCTTCCGTAATAATGGTTTTGAAGCCCTCAATTTCAAAAATTATATCGGATAAGCGGTCTTGGTAGATTAACTCTGTGTTTCGGAAAGTAGTAGTGAAATAGCCAAATTCCTTTTGCATTAAATCCCGATGCAAATAAACTTGGTCAAGAAATTCATTGGTATCAAAAAGAAAAGCTAAGGAATGATAATATGTCTCACCTAATAATTCTACACAACCGGTATCTACCAAACGCTTGAAGGAATCAAGGGTTTCGGGAGAATAGAGTTTAAATTGTTCCAAAGCAGTTCCGGTTATAGAAAAAGCAACCTTAAACCTGCCTTCGTATTTCTCAATGAGTTCCAAAAGCAACTGATTGGTTGGTAAATAACATTTATTCGCTACTTTACGCATTACATTGCCATTTAGCTTATCATCAAAAATCTTGGCATTATGAGCAATATCCAGAACATTAAAATGATTTAGGCGGTAGGGTTGATGCACCTGAAAGTAGAATACAATATTTAACATCGCTATCTCCTTATAATTCCATTTGCTTGCTATATTCAGAAAGAGTTTCAGCATAGAGTTGACGGATTTTATCTGCTGCTTCATCCCACTGAATTTTTTGGACTTCTTTTCTGCCTTCCATTCCTATTTTAGTGCATTCTTCAGGATTTTCAAGCAGATGATTGATGGTTTCAGCCCAAAGGTCTATATCCCAATAATCAATCTTAAAAGCATTATGCACAACCTCCGCAACTCCGGATTGCTTGGAAATAATTGCTGTAATTCCATAAGCCATTGCTTCCAGAGGCGAAATACCAAAGGGCTCGGAAACGGAAGGTAAAACATAGATATCCACTGCTTGTAAAATGCGTTCAACCTGTTTCCGATTAAGAAAACCGGTAAAGAGAAAACGGTTCTTTAAGCGTAATGCGGCTGAACGACGCAAAATTTGACGCTGCATATCTCCGGTTCCGGCAAGTATAAATCTTGCTTCAGGATGCACTTTCAGAACTTTGTCCGCCATATCCAGATAATAATCCGGACCTTTTTGGAGAGTTACTCTTCCTAAATATAAAATCGTAGGACCCTTGAAAATGCGTTTCTTATTGTGTAATGTGGCTTCCGAAACAGTAAAAGCATTATGAATTATGCGGATTTTTGCTGTATCTATGCGATAGCGACTCATAATCATCTGGGCTGTATATTGAGACACAGCAATAACTTTATCGGCATAAGTCATTCCGAGATGTTCAATTTTATGAATTCTTTCATCTCCAGTACCACCGGCTCTATCAAATTCTGTAGCATGAATATGAACAATTAAGGGTTTACGGGAAATCTGTTTGGCTAAAATCCCGCTGGGGTAAGTAAGCCAGTCGTGTGCATGAATAAGGTCATAATCCAAAATTTCAGCAAAACGATGTGCTCTGAAAGTATATTCCTGCACTTTCCGAATTAAATCTTCTTCGCCAATCAGACGAGCAGTCATTTCTTTCCAGATATTATGTTCTTCAGTGGTAAGAGTTTCTGTTAGCCATGATGTTGTTTTAATGGAGGTTACATAGTCCTTAATTTCATTCAGGTTAAAATAGCTTTCCGGATGTGCCGATATTCCAATATATTCCAGGCGTTCGTGCATTGTGGAGAAAGTGCGCTTTGTATATTCCTTATGTTTTTCCGGTTCAATAAAAACCGCAGGCAGGGTATCAGCATCACTTTCTTCCCTCAAGGGGAAAAAGACCAGTTCTTTAGTTGGCAACACAAGGTCTATCTTTATTCCTTGACTTAGCAGTGCCTTTGCCATTCCATAACAAGCCATACCTAAACCTCCGGAAATTAGAGGGGGAAATTCCCAGGTAAACATTAGAATTTTCATTTGCCCTCCTGCAGAAAAATAATGTAATTTTCAATATTGTATAAGGCAGCTACGCTCCATGCCTGAGCTGGAGCTCCTTTAGGAAAATGGGGAGTATCCCCATCCCAGATTTCGGCAAGGGAAGCAATATGTCCTTTCATAAAACTGGTGCGAAAAGTGGAAATAAAAGAAGTAAGAGCATCTATTATTTCCTCTTGGGTTTTCACACCATTATACGCCCTTGTATATAAACCGCAAAAGGGACCTAATAACCAAGCCCAAACACTGCCATTATGATAAGCAAGGTCTCTTTCTCTTTGTGTTCCATAATATTTTTTGCGAAAACGAATATCTTTAGGACTCAAAGTGCGTATTCCATAGTTAGTGTAGAGCTCCTTAAAACTTAGTTCCAGAACCTGCTGCAGAATTTCCTGGGAAAACGCTTGCCAGGGCAAAGCAAGAGCTATAATAGCATTCGGACGAATTTCCATTATCAGTTCTTCACCTACAATTCTATCTGCCAGATAACCATCCTTGTAGAACTTTTGCAGGGACTTTTTTACGACTTCTTTCAACTGGATAAATTCTTCTTTTACCTGATATTTTTTGCGGGATTTCTGACAATAGGCATTACACATAGCTTCGTAAGAGCACAAAGCATTATACCAAAGGGCATTTATTTCAATGGGAGCTCCCTCGCGTGGGGTTACAGGTTTTCCATCAATCCGCACATCCATCCAGGTGCCATGAGCAAAATCAGGATGTAATTCAATTAAACCATCAGAACGCACACTAAAGGGATGAGTTCCATTATGCAAAATATTGGTTAAAATGTCTTCTGCTAAAGCAATAACATTTTTCCAGTATTTAACCGTTTGCTTGCGTTTACCCAGTTTCCAGAGTAAAATGATATACCATAAAGTGGAATCAATGCTATCGTAATTTGCTTCTCTGCCGGATTCTGCCATCATATTGGGAATAAGACCATTTTTAATGTAACCCCTATATTTATTGAGGATTTTTTCCACTGTTTCCTGTTGATTGGGACAATGTAAGAGAGCATTTACGGCAACCATTGTATCTCTACCCCAGGAACCGTAAAAAGGATAGCCGGCTACAATATCATCATTAGCTAAAAAGTCCTTCAGAGCAAATTCCAGGATTTTAAGATAAGCGTCATACGGGAAAATAATATTATCATTATAATCCAGGGAATTCAAAAGAGTGTCATCTTTATCGGGAGCAGAGGGATAATCCAACGGTTTAGGAAGGTCTGTATAACGGTTTTCAATTCTCTCAATCAGGGTTTTGGCATCCTCAATAGCTGTATCGCTGAAAAGAAGATAGTTGCTTTGTCCCACCTTTAGGTCAAAACTAAGCTGGAAAAGAGTTATCTGGTCACCAATGCCTTCATAGCCACTCATCACTTCCCAGGGATAAAAAACATTGTAATAAACATAACGATTGGGTATAACTTCACCCAAAAGCAAAGCACCATAAAGCACTATATTGTTATCCTGCCTAAGAACACTATAACGCGTGAATTTATCCGGAGTTTCAATTTCTGTTATAAAATTCAGGAAATCCAGAGAGCCAGGTTTGTTCAGCTCGTGATGAGGAATCATCGTAAACTTGGGATGGAGCTCAAAATGCAGTAAATGATGACCCAAATTAGTATATTTCACTAAAGTGGTATTGGTTGTTTCATCCATCATTATTTCTTTCAGAATTAAAATATCGTTCTGATGGGGAAGAGCTGAATACAAAAAAATCGGATAAGGACGCAACCAGGGTTTTACTAAATGCAGAAAGCCCTCAGGATATATACAATTGCTGTAATTATTACTATCCAGATGAAAAAATTCTCCCCGCCATTCTACTTTCTCTTCAATACCAGCTACTAAATGCAAGCGGTTGAATCTATTATCACTGCTAACCAGCAAACCGTGATATTTTCGCTGGTTTATCAAATTACCTGTTCCTAATGCATAACCACCTCTACGGTTAGTTAGAATCCATTCATGATGATGGGTCTCCATAAAATAGTTGCTCATCAAACCTCCTCAAAGTTCTAATCCTAAGCTGTGTTGATTTTTTTCCATATCGGCTATTTCGTCAAGTTCTTTTTTTGGGGGGGCACGCAGATTACGCAGATAGGATTTTAGAAACGAGGATTTAAGGATTTAAGGATTTTGAGGATTTAATAGGTCTAGGATGAACAGGATTACTATGGCAGGGGGCTGAGGGCAGAGGGCAGAGAGAAAAAAAAATAATAGGTTTGGGATGAACAGGATTATAGGGATTTTAGGGATAATGCAAGTCAGGAGTCGTCACTGCCATAATAACTTTTACGCAATGGACAAATTTGTTTGACAGTGAGGACTCATGACGACTTGTTTCACGCAGATTACGCTGATTACGCTGATTTTGTGTATGATTGGTCTACGTGCAGTCATGAGTCATATGTACCACAAAAGTTATTTCAAAAGTAAAAGTTATCAAGGCACAAATGACTCCTTGTTTCACGCAGATTACGCTGATTACGCTGATTTTGTGTATGATTGGTCTACGTGCAGTCATGAGTCATATGTGCCGAAAAAGTTATTTCCCGGGTAAAAGTTATCAAGGCACAAATGACTCCTGACTTTACGAAGAGCTTCCCTACTGGAGGGTTGTCTGTATATGAACAGTGTATTGAAGAGTTCTCAAACTTAGTTTTAGTGTGTATAAACAGACATATTGGCGGCATATTAGTGGGCAGTAGGGAAGCAAAAGAGTTCCTTATTTAAATATTAAATATGATAAATCCTGCACAAAGGCAACCACAGGCAGAGAGATTTAGGGAATAAATTCGCAAACAGGAATGAAATAGTCCTTCACAAAGGCAACCGCTTGCCAATGGCTGAGATAAATTAGAAAGATGAGGTAAAATTATAACTTACACAATGGCAATGGGTTGTGCTAATGATGGAGATAAATTAGAAAGGGGAGGTAATATTATAACTTGCTTAATGGCAATGGGTTAAGAGATAAATTAGATAAATTAGATGCTCTGCGGGTGTCATAGTTGGATAATCAGGTATTAGAATGTATAATAATTATATTAATATTTATTATTATTATATTTATTTATTCAAAAGGATATTGGTATATAGTATGAGGGTTCCAAAACCGTCTAATTTATCTAATTTATTAGTTAACAGCTTATGTTACAATGAGTTATAAATTAGATAATTAGTATATAAATTAGAAAGCAGAGGGCGGAGGGCGGAGGACGGAGAGCTTTTTGTACCGGCGCTCGCTGTAGCGCCGACTAAAAACGGCGGAACGGCGTCCGCCTGTACATAGCTCCTGCTACATAACAAAATCGTAGCCGGAGGACACTTATAAACGACGAGGATGTCGTTTATTCCGGAAAGGAAATCTGTAAGTCAGGAGTCATTTGTGCCTTGATAATTTTTACTTTTGAAATAACTTTTGTGGTACATATGACTCATGACGGAACTGGCAATCTCAAATAAAATCACTGTACTGTAGACAAATCATAAATCAAATCTGCGTGAAACAAGTCGTCACGAGTCCTCACTGCCAAACGAGTTCGTTCATAGCTAAAAAGTTATTTCGGCAGTGACGACTCCTGACTTGCACAGTGACGACTCCTGACTTTTCCGGAAGGTTGATGTTCTTGTCAGCCATTATAAACGACGAGGATGTCGTTTTTCCGGATTGGGAACGACGAGGACATCGTTTTTCCGGAGGGTTTGCCCTAACCGAAACGCTTAAAAAATTAAGTTAGTTAATTGGCAGTATTGGTATAATTTCTAATGCCTTTATTGATGAGTTCAATGGATTCGGTCAAGGAAGGAATATGAGAGAAGTATTTACTATAAATAATCTTCAGGTCTTGGTGTTCTTCATTTAAAGGTTTAACATCAGGAAGTTCATATAACAGGTCATAATTGCCACTGGCATCAATAGTTGCATATTCATAGTCCACAGTGCGAAGATAATTTCCTTCATCATCAAAGAGCCCCAGAATAAAATAGCCGGAAATTTCTACTGCTAAATTATTATGAATAGTAACAAAAACATCAGCAGGATGGGGTAATTTGGCAACATCGTAAAGAAAAAGTTCATCCTGGGAAACAGGAACTACATTAATTTCACTATCTAAATCAAATGCTTGTTCATCCAACCAGTTTCCGGAATAAGAACGAGCGGACTTAAATCCGCCAAAATAGGCAAGAGTTCTTTCTTCGTATTCTTTCATTCCGGGGTCATTTATAATGTAGGAAGAGGGCTTATTGTGGGGTCCGTCCTGTTTAATTACAAGAACCCAATGGCTGCGTCTGCCGGCAACTTTTACAATTACTTTGTTTCCTTTTGCTAATTCACTGGAAAGGAAATTCCAATCATTTCTTGTGGTACTTTGTGCAACAAGTTCCAGACCCAATCCGCTGCCGTCAATTTCACCGGGAATTTGCCACCGCATATTACTTCCGGAATATCCGCCATTTCTTTTCAGCCATTCATTTAAGCGGTCAGGTGTCATATATTCGTTGCTTGCTTCAGCGTTTAAAAGCATAGAAAGACAGCTTAGCACACAACCGCTGTTGCCGATTGATTTTCTCCCTGAACCTAATTGTTCTGATTTCCAGCGTTCATCATTTTGTGAATACCAGTTAAAGCTTCCAGCCATCAAAGGCACACACAAAATCAATGTAATATATAGTAAATGCAATCTCTTCATAAGCAAGTCACCTTAGCTAACAACTACAAATATATAGAAATTAACTTATTGGGGACTTTGTTTTTGAAAGAAGAGATTTGTCAATCTTTTTTTTCAATCAGTAGGCAAAAACAACTCCGCTGATGGGAAATATCCATTCCTCAGGTTTACTGGAAACCCTTATTTCTCCGTTGTTTCTTTGGATGAAAGGGTCTTTATCCTGACCGGAGAAAAAAGGCACACAATCCACTGTAATTATATCCTGGGGAAACTGGAAGGAAATATCCACCCCGCGAGTAAGCTCCGTAATAAAAACGCTGAATTGATGAGAGGCACAAGGATACAAAGTAAGAGTATTGATTGTGAAATGAACTTTCTTTCCGATTTTTTTCTTCAATTCGGGATGAAAACATCTAATTTCCAAACAGTCATTTATGTATTGTAAGGTTGTTTGCAGAATAAGGTCATCTACTTTTGCCAAAGAAACAATAAAGCTTTCGCTATTCAGTTCAAAGCTATCATCCATCAACCAACGGTATTCTACATCGCTCCTTTTAAAATAGCGACGGAGAACTTCATCGGAAGCGGCACAGGCAACCAGAAAATAGTCATTACTAAGCACTTTATCAAAATTAAGCGTGGTTACCGCATTAAAATATCCGGCATTCAAAGAAGGAGAAAAAACAACCTGATGCTGGAAGTTATGCCGATAGTGAATATCTTTATCCTTATAATAAAAGAAATCCCTCAGCATTTCGCGATAAATAAGTTCTCCTATTTCAATGCTTTGCAAGCGTTGAGCAATTGCTGATTCAATTATTAGATTCAATTTTCTGTCCGAAAAATCATCAGGAACGAAATCACGCCGGGAAAGAGGACTACTGTAAATCATTTTTCCGTTTTGAAAATAATATCTTTTAGCTCGGCGTCCTACCTGACAGAGCAGTTCATAGGAATTACCTCTGTATTTGGAAACAAGATTTTCTGCTCTTGTTTCTTTTGCAGAACCACCTAAAAGAATTGCCACATCACCAATTGCAGGATTTTCTAAGGCACTCAAATCCACACAAATCATATCCATTGAGATGCGTCCTATAACATTGCAGAGCTTATTATTCAATAAAACAACGCCACAGTTGGAAAGCATAAAATCGTAACCATCAGCATAGCCGATGGGTAGAATTCCATATAAACAATCATTTTTTGCTATCCAGGAACGATTGTAACCCACCGATTCGCCTTTGGCAATATGTTTAATTTGGGAAAGGATTGTTTTGAATGTCATAACAGGTTGCAAAGCGATATCTTTATTACCTGGAACTTGAATTCCATAAGCCATAATCCCTAAACGGACTAAGTTACTGCGTTTACCCAAACCGTTTATTAAGGCATTAGAATTATCAATATGAAGATATTTGGGAGTAAAGGGTAGGTTATCTATTATATTCCAGAATCGTTCTTCCTGTTGTTTACTGAACTCCGAATCGTTTTCTGCAGAGGCAAAATGAGTAAATACACCTTCAATCAGCAGGTTGTCCATTTTGGCTATTTTAGCAAAAAAACCATTAAATTCACTATCTAAAATACCACTGCGATGCATACCGGTATCAACTTTCAAATGAACAATTGCCTGTTTATTTTTAGCTTTAGCGGTTTTATTTAACGCCTTGGCAAAATCCCAGGAAGAAACATTAACAGCTAAGTCATTATCTAAGATGGTATTAATTTCATTATTTAAACAGGGAGATAAAATTAAAATCGGAATTTTACAACCTTGTAGCCGTAATAAGCGGCCTTCTTCAGGATTAGCAACTCCCAAATAGACAGCTCCTTCTTCACAGGCAATATTACTTATTTCCCTTGCTCCATGGCCATAAGCATCTGCTTTCACAATCATCATAAATTGTTGATGAGGTTCCAGAAAGCTTTTCAGGATATTCAGGTTATTTCTGAAAGCGGAAAGGTCAATTTCCACCCAGCTACGCTCAAAAATCTTTTTTCGCAACATAACTTATAAATACTTGGCAGCTAAATCTGCCAGAGCACTGCGTTCACCTTTATCTAAAGTGATATGCCCAACCAGAATTTCTCCTTTGAATTTTTCTACCGAAACGGAAAGTCCATTACTTTGCGAATCCAAATAGGGAATATCTATCTGATAGGGGTCTCCTGTAAGCACAACTTTTGTGTTTTCTCCTGCACGCGTAATAATAGTTTTCATTTCGTGCGGACTTAAGTTCTGTGCTTCATCAATTATAAAGAATTGGTCAGGTAAACTGCGTCCCCGGATATAAGTTAGCGGTTCCAGTTCCAGAAAACCGTAATCTATTAAATCATTAATATCGGTTTTTTTTCTGCCTGCAGAACCTGCCTGGCTTTTATCTGTATGTGAAGAGAGCAAAATATCCATATTATCATAAATGGGTTGCATCCAAGGATTAAATTTTTCGGTCTTGGAGCCCGGTAAATATCCTAGGTCTTTTCCCAATGGAGAAATAGGACGGGAAACGACAAGACGCGAATATTTTTTTTCTTCCACTACCTTTTGTAAACCGACAGCCATAGCTAAAAGGGTTTTTCCCGTCCCTGCTTTGCCCGATAAACTAACTAACTTTATACTGTCATCCAAAAGGATATCTAAAGCCATTTCCTGTTCAAAGTTGCGTGCTTTAATTCCAAAAACCTGCTGTCCTGTATAATGATTGATTATATACAGTTGGTTGCGTCCATAATGATAACGCAAGGTCTTGTATTGATTGGGATTATTAGGAACAGGAACACGCACAAACTGATTGGGGAAAAAGTCACCAAAAATATTGTTTATATACCCTTTTTCTTCCAGTTCTCTAAATTGCTCCGGTTCTAAATCCAGAATTTCCCAACCGGTAAAAAATTCATCATATTTAATCGTATCCGTCTCAAAATTTTCTGCATTAACACCTACACAATCTGCTTTTACACGCACATTTACATCTTTGGAAACAAGGGTAACTAGAGATTCCGGGTATTTTTCTTTGAAATACAAGGCAGTGCTTATTATTAAATTGTCATTGCGGTCAAGAAATAACAACTCCGCTGCAGTATTGGTTATTTCTTTATTCACGGTTACTTGAATTGTGCCTCCATTTTCGGTGGGCACACCTTCCTGCAATTTGCCTTTTTTCCGTAAAGCATCAAGATAGCGTCCAATTTGACGGGCATTACGGCTTTTTTCATCCACACCTTTTTTAAATTGGTCAATCTCTTCTATTACTACAATAGGCAAGACCACTCTGTTATCCTCAAAGGAAAAAAGGGCTTGGGGATTGTGAATCAGGACATTTGTATCCAGAATATAAATCTTTCTTTCCATCTGTATAAATTCCTTTATTTTTAATAAGTAGAATGTTATGTCCGTTACCCATCTGAAAGGGGGTTGTAATTCAATAAAAATATCTATAAAACAATAATTGCAATAGGGCAGAGATAGTCAATGATTATTTTCTCTTAATAATTAGCAAAGCGCTTTGTGGTAAGGGTAAAGACAATCGTTAATTACTAAAAAAATGGTGCTGAAGGGGGGATTTGAACCCCCATGAGCTCATTGCTCACTAGTCCCTGAAACTAGCGTGTCTACCAATTTCACCACTTCAGCATCGGATATTGGAATTCTACTTTTAAAAAGGGGAGATTCTGTCAAGGATTTTCCCAGAGCTTATACAAATTTCAAGCAGATTTTGGGATTGACAACAGGATACAGTATCAAAGAATGGTCAGATGAGGATGAGATGAACACCGAGGGATACTGCGAGCAGAGAAAAATTGAGAAGCTCATATGACTACCATTCAATCAAGTATAGCTCGATTTAATTTCTGCCCTGTGGACATTTGAAAGATTTTTATTGACAAAATATGCTATTACTTCACGTATGTCCACAAGGAGTTAATGAAGAATGATAGTGTTAAGTTTATCCAGATTGAGTGTGCTCGAAAGAGCAGCAAAGGCCTATTCGGAAGGGGATCTCGGAGAAATTGAGATGAATGCCCAGCGCTTATATCCGGATGGTAGGTATCCCTTTGTTATATCACCGGAGTTTCCTTTTCCCTTGCATCTGTTTAGTCCGCGTTTATCGGCTATGCTGATAAAAAATGAAAATCACTTGGATGCAATGGCTATGTGGAGGCGGATAACGGCTAGGGAGAACATTATCCGTATGATTACAGCCACAGACCTGGAAAGAACCGCTGCGGAAAGCCTAGGTAAGCAGTTTGAGCAAGCATACCCTATCACACAAGATAGTAATCTCATGAAGCGAAAACAAATGATTGGCTACATGATAAAAGTGGCTATGGAGTGTTTCGGATACCTGGTTTATAGCGGTCGCATGTTGGTAAACACTCGTAGAGGCGATGAACCTAATGATAAGCGGAAATCCAATTACTTCACGACTGCTACCAGATACGCGCTGATGAGCAAAAAGGACAGAAATGCTCTTCTAAACCTGGTTTCTGAAGAGCACAAGGCAGCGTTCCTTTCTATTACGGATAGCATTCTGAAGCGCAATACGGAGTATCAATTACGATACAAGATTGATGATCTGAGTTATTGGGATTCACTGTAGGGAGAAGACAAGATGAAGATAGAGGGTATTGAACCATTAGAAATTCTGCATAAGTTGATTGAACTGAAACCTATGAAACACGACTTTGATCTGGAGGATGAGCCGGAAACTATTCAAAATACCGTTCCTACTGACATTGATGCCACTAATGCAAAATTGATTAACAAGCATATCCGGCAATTGATCAAGCATCCTCTGTTTAAAAGTTATTGTCTCTCCCAGCAGGATGTGATGGTGATAGCCGATCTTTGGCAGTTTCATCTAGAACTGCCAGGTAGAGGCAGTAGCTGGATAAGTATCTGCGCCAGTGCCAAGATTAGGCGTTATCAGGTGACTGAATGCCTGAAATACATTACCGGGCTCTTGGAGCGCAATATCATCTGTTTTGATGAGAAGATAGGCGGGAACTACTATCTCAATCCTATGATCCTGCAATCTGCTGAATACACTCTCAGCAACGACATCATCCTCAGGATTATGGGACGAGATATAAGAGAAGACCTTGATTTGGTCATAAAAGAAAGCTGGGAGGATGATAAAGATTTCATTAATGACCTGAGACTGGTTTTTGATCTCTGCTACAGTAGCTTTGGCGAATTGGGCAGCAGATCTCCGGTGCTGGAGCATCCTATTCTTTCAGCTTGTTTGAACCTACTTAAAGATAGAATATTGGCTGCTCCTGACAACCTGGGAATAAAAGCCCTGGTGCGCCATAATGTCCTAAACGAAGACCAGTTGTTCATAATACTTGTGGTAATGTATCACCAACTTTGTAGTGACGACAGAATAACTGAGGCTGATCTGGCTCTATCCCTGGCTCCGGACCCCAGGTTCAGGTGGCTACATCAACAGCTCCTTAGCGATGATTCCGTCTTGATATCTTCTGGGCTTATCAGCAGAGAACAACGCTATCACCGAGCCCAGGTAAACACTTTAGGTATTCCGTATGAGATATTGAAATCGCTTGGCTACAGCCCCAAGACTTATGATGAGGTAACTACGAAACTGAGTTCCTACTTTCAAAAGTGCCAACCCAAACAGACCATTAATGATGTGATAATTCCTGCAGGGGATAAGCAGTTGATTTCCCAAATAATCACAAAATGCAGGTCTGATAAACGCAGAGACCTGGAAAATTGGGGATTCAAGATAGAAAGTAACAAACAAGGCGTGGTGCTGCTACTTTATGGCCCTCCGGGAACTGGCAAGACCTTTACTGCTGGCGCGATAGCTAATGAACTTCACAGAGATTTGGTATCTCTCAATGTACCAGAACTAAGAAACAAATACTACGGTGAGACCGAAAAGCTGATCAAGAAAGCTTTCTGCGAGATGCGGGAGATGGCTGCAAAGGACAGCAATGCACCCGTATTCTTACTGAATGAAGCTGATCAACTGATCCATAAAAGAATAGCCAGCACTTCCACCTGCAGTACAATAGAGAACTCCATCCAGAGCATTATTCTGGAGGAGTTGGAGACCTTTCCCGGCATCCTGATCCTTACCACAAACCTTGAGTCCAACCTGGATGAAGCCTTCTTTCGCCGCTTCGATCTCAAATTCAAATTTAAGCAACCGGACCTTGACAGCAGAATGAAGTTGTGGAGATTGTATTTGAAGAAGGAAATCCCGGGTTCGTCAGATATAGATGTGGAGTGGTTGGCTAATCGCTACCAATTCACCGGGGCTCAAATAGCGCTGGTAGTAAGGAATGCCTGCATTGAAGCCATCGCTCGCAACGGAAAATCCAAACGGCTCTATCTTCAAGACCTACTAAAATACGCAGATCTGGAAGAGCCGTGGGGAAATAGAGTAAATAAAAGTATAGGGTTTTAGGAGGTACTATGAAACCTGAAAGAACAATAAATCAGAAAATGGTGGAGGCTGCCTTGATCATGAAACAGATCAATGGCGAAATGATTCAAACCGTTCCGGATAATGTGGATTTGAAACATGTATATTGCGCCAATTTTACCAACAGTGTGATCGATGGTATCACTGCAGACATGTTCTGTTGCGATCTGATTCGTGGAGATGGCAGAGAACTGAGCAACCAATCAGGTTCGGCACCTAAGTTCAACTCGATTGTGTCTTCTGCATCAATGGCTGTCAGTACTTTTGCCCCTTGGAAAAACCGATTGAGTGAGTTATCTATTGATCTTGGTTCACAGCAATTGACGGGATTCAACAAACTGGAATTTGAGCACATTGCCAGAACTGCTATCCCAAGAGCCAAGAAGCATCCCAACCTGGATGTCTGGCTAGAATCTGATAATGCTATCCTTGCTATTGAGTGCAAGTTTTGCGAGTTCCTATCCAAGAGAGATAAGAAAGCAAGTCTGAACCCGTCATATAAAAGGTTAGCCACTGAACAGAAAATGGACTCTCCTTGGGTGAAAGCGATTGATGTTGTCACAAACAAAAATGGCATTTCAAAATATCAGTTCTTTGATGCCGTTCAAATCATCCGTCATTACTTCGGAGTGTTAAATTCCGGACAGAAAGAGAAGCATCTGCTCTATCTATACTGGCATCCGGAAAACAAGGATTGGATGAATATCCATCCGTATGGAACCCATTTAATGGAACTTCGGGAGTTTTCAGAGCTCGTTTCAAAAGCTACCGACGTTCAGTTTCACTATATGAGCATAAACGAGCTGTGGGAGCAATGGTATTTGAGTTCAAATTCTCAAGTGAAAGATCATTTAAAAGAGATAAAGAAAAAGTACTCAATAAAGATTAATAACCACTCCCCTAAAAAAGGAGCTACAAATGTTAAAAGAATCAGATAACATCCGTACCAAAGACTTCAAACTGTTTGATGATGACCACGGCAAAACCCCAAAAAATCCACTTGATGAGCGGTCTATGTCAAGGCACTTATATTGGGGAAAAAAACCATTGAAAGTAAACCATCTTAGTAAACAGTTGCGAATAGACCTAATTGGTTATGAAGTGCCTCTTGGCACGAATAAAAAAGACCAGCAATTCATAGATCTAGTTGGTCTGGATAAATCCCATGTGCTATACCTAATTGAAATAAAGAATATTAGCTCTAGTAAAAGGCCTAGCGATGTGGTTAAAAATCAGATAAACATATATCATGAAAGACTCAAGAAGTCCCTTCCCTACCTCGTTGCTGAACTCAATCAGAATGAAAGATATCGTGATGCAAAGATTGATAAAATAACCAAGATACTGCTTGCGCCATTGAAATATTACCAAAAGTATGAATCAAATATCGTACTGGTTGATGATGACGTATTATTCTGCTATTTTGCAAAATCTATTGAATATTCCGACATAGCTTCAGTTTCTGATGATGATTCCATTCAATTGTGTACCTATACCCCGGATTCTTTACACAATAAGGGAAAATCAGATGCTTCTTTATTAATTATCAGTTAAGCGTTTGATAAACAGTTTGTTAAATACTCAATAACTGAGGACATATGACTTTCGTACACCTACATACTCACAGCGAATACAGCTGGCTGGATGGGGCCTGCAGCATTGATGATCTGGTGCAAAAGGCGGTGCAGTTAAAGATGCCGGCAGTGGCTATCACTGACCGGAATAGCGTGGCAGGCGCTTCCCGCCTTTGGCATCAGTGTGTCAAAGCCGGGATTAAACCGATCATCGGACTGGAGATCGCAATTTTGAACGACCCAGGAGATGGCAGAGCCTTTTCCGTGATCTTACTGGCTAAGAATGACTCTGGTTACGCAAATCTTTGCCGGTTGATCACCTTGGCTTATGAGTGCGATTCTGCTACCCCAAAAATCACAAAAAGCCAATTGGCAGAGCATGCGCAAGATCTGATTTGCCTCTCCTTCAGCGTGGTGGGAGAGCTAAGCACCTTGCTTTTGGAAGGAAAAGATGATCAGGCAAAGCAGATTTCGGATTGGTATCATAAGGTCTTTGGCGATGATTACTATTACGAAGTGCAAAACCATGGCTTGCCCCAAGAAGCTGTTGCTATGAACAAGCTATTAAACCTGGCTTATGATACCAAGATACCCCTAGTGCTCACCAATGACTGCCACTTTATGGAGCGTAAGGATTCAATTGCTATAGATGCCCTGAACTGTATCAGAAAGGGTATTGATTTTAGCCATCCGGAAGCAAAGCGTTTTGCCTGCAATGAGTACTATTTCAAATCTCCCAAGGAGATGGGGGCTCTTTATGATTTCCCGCCACAACTTATCAACAACACCCTTGCCATAGCCGATAAGATTAATGTGTTAGATGGCTATATACCTGTTTCCGAAAGAGACCTAAATGTCCCCAGGGTGGTGGAAATACTACATGGTTTCTCACACTCACTTAAGATCAAATTCAAGCCCAATAGTAAGCATATAAGGGTTTCCCTGATGGAACATAAGTCTTCCGAAATATTGGAGCATCTCCGTATGCAGCTCTCTGATTTCGAGATCATTCACTATACAGAGTATAATTCTTGGACGCCCCGAAGCATCTATGCGGCTGTTCTGAAATCAATGAAAGTACCAGAGGAAAAGATCGAAGAACTTTGCGGTTTGATACCATCTGAGGCAAAGTCACTTCGGGAAGCAGTTTTAATCAGCGTTGATTTCTCCTGCCTATCCAGTGAGGACTACATTTGTTCACTAGCTACAGAAATAGGCGATAAATTGATCAAAATCCTCAAGGATGAGAGAACATCAAGACACTGTTATGCTCTGATCCCCAATGGGATGCCAGTACCTATTGTCCGGGATATTGATGGGCAGCCTAGATGCCAGTACGATACCAACTCTATCACCGATGTTGGTATATTCACCCTTAAGTTCGAACCCTAAAAAGTCATAGGAGGAAAGATGACGACATACAAAGAATCAAATGAGATCAGGTTAAAAAATAGCTCTGATACCAGAGTGAGACCTTTTTTCCAGAATTTGCTCAATCGAGATGCATCGGGACTATCATGGCTGACAAAGCTAGTAAAATTAGCATCCCAAAACAAAGATCTAGCCAGCAAGATGGCAATGATGAATTGCAGAATACTGGATCAGTTAGTGGAAGGATCGAAAAATGACAAGCCGAAGTGTTTTGAGCATTCTGTTTCCCCGAGTAAAAATTTCTTGCGTTGGTTAATCGAGCACCCTGAAAGACTAAGAGTACCGGAAAACTATGGTACCAAAGATGAAGATAAGAGAGAGCGCAGGAAATGCCTGCAAGGAGAATACGGAGTACAAAGGCAACAAGAGATGATGAAGGATGCGATTAACCTACTAAATGAGAAAGGCGCACAAGGATCAAGAAAACAATGGTGGGCATTTGAAGGATTTACAATGATGGATTGCCTTTTGGAAACAGACGATTTTCTGCTTGGCATCGAAGGTAAGCGAACGGATAAGGTGTCTCCGGCTACGGATTGGTTTCCCCAAAGAAACCAGATTATCCGCAACCTAGAAGTGCTAAAAGAGAAAGCAGGAACTAAAGAATATGCCATACTTCTGATGAGCGAAGATGGCAAAGACCCCATCACGGATAATGATTTTTACAACAGCCTCCCTCACTATTCCGAACAAGAAATCGCAGAAATAAAGAAGCATTACTTGGGTGCTGTATCCTGGCGGCAAGCATGCGAGGCTGTGGGGCTGGACTATAGTGCTTTACCTGAGACCATTCGGGATGTCTACCAGTCCATTGAGAGATAAAAATCCGAGAAAAAACGACTTAAGGAGATCAACAACAATTAACAAGATGAAACAAATAGAAGCTTTATACTGATATTCTTTGGGGTGGATGTTCATTGTATCTGTAGTAAGTTGGATTAAGGTGAAAGGGTGGCTTTTTGCAGCCATCTTTGAGCCAATAGGAGCTGTATTGCTCTTTTTTGGCAATAAGCTAAACGAGCCCTTTGCGTTGGCTAGTAAGGGTAAAAAAATTTGAGAGAAAGCGTAAAAAGGCGGACGAAAGAAAAGCAGCGTTTGAACGCAAACAAGCAGAGTAAACAGCCACGGGTAAACATACCGATGATGATCGCAGAGCCAAACTGCTTGAACAGGAGCAGGAAAAGCTTCGAAAACAAGAGAAAGATATATAGTTTTTGGAGTATAGGATTACTTTATGAACCTTATTGAGTCTGTAGTAAACGCCATTCTATGTTCCATCAAGGGAGCATTTGGAGTAATTGAAGCTTAAGAAAGTATTTTAGATTCATCTATGGTTTGGTTTCTAGAATGGCTTGATAATCAGAATCCATCGTAAAGAGAAGACTACAAGCTTGCCGTTGAGAACGAGTTCTACCAAGTCGCTTTCAGTAAGAAACTCTATCACAGTATAGAAGAACTGCAAACTGATGTTGATCAATGGATTGAGTGTTACAATAAGGAAAGACCTCATTCCGGTAAATACTGTTTTGGTAAGACCCTTATGAAAATTATCATTGACACAATTCAGCTATCTAAAGATAAAGTAATTTATAATAATTACTCGGTGACTAACAGCACCGATTGTCGGACATCGTCGGACTACTAAAGGAGATTGGATATGAAAAAACAGGTTACTTTGATAATTTTTATAATACTACTGTGTGGCTATCTGTATGCGGGGTCACAATATGTGTATTTAACAAACGGATTTGAACCTTCTGCTATCAATCTTGCCTTAGGTGGTAATCCTATAGCAGCAGTTAACTTCTGGCATAATGATCCTTTAACTTCATATAGTAATCCAGCATTTACTTCACTTCACAAAGGGATTAGCTATTCATCATCAAACTACAATTTCATGAAACTAAGTTCTGATATCGGAACACTTGACTACAAGGCCTCTATAACCGCCTTTGGATATAAAGGCATTGGCTTGGTTGCTTCGATAATACCTGGATATACTACCGAATCAAATTACGGCGAAACTGTGACAACGAATCCACAAAACATTCCAGGCCCCACGATCGAACTAATTGACAGAGCCAATGTATATGGTTTATCTATCGATCTAAAGGAGTTTAGCAATAATTTCATTCAAAATGTGACGATCCTTCCTAAAGGCACTGATCTTGCTCTTGGGTTAAATTATATACGCAATTCTAATACCTTGACCGGCCAAACACGCTATGCACATAGTTTTGATTTTGGTGTGTTAGGAACGATGTCTCTTGTAAATAGAAAACTATTTCAAATTGAGGGGGCTTTGGGAGTATCGATGTTCAACGTTTTCAATAATTCTCAGGATAAATTGCTCTCCGACGGGGAAGAAACTATATATAGACGACTTAATATCGCGTCGGGAATATCCTCAAGTACGCGCAATCCTTCCTATAGAAAAGAACAAAGCTTTGGTGTGCAGAATTTAAGCTCTCTAAGGATTTTAGGTGGGAGATGCTTAGAATATGCTTCCGATGAGCTATCTTATGGCTTCGGTGCGGAACTTGGCCTTTGTGATGTGCTATTCCTGAGAGTTGGTAAGCATAAAAATGAAGAAGGTCTGATCGAAGGAAAAACCTACGGTGCAGGGTTGAGGGTGCATTACCGAAATCTGATAGGGATCAGATACGACTATGCTCACTTTCCAGTAGTTAGTGGATTTGAGGACAAAACATCTCATAGTTTCGGATTTGATGTGGATTTATTGGGCTTTTTGAATCCAGGCAAACTATGTAATGAGAACTAAAGGAGGTCTATTGTGAAAATGCTTTTGATTTTTACATTGATTATTACAATTTTTATGCTTATGATCTGCGGATGTAACCCTAATACAGCTCTTGAAGAGAACTCAACATGGCTTGGCGAGGCAAACCCAAACCCAATGCAAGTTGGAGAAACTACCACCATCCAATATGGAATATCAGATGGTGATACTGGATACTTGTTTATCCACAATAGCTTAGGACAACCAGTGAAGATAATAATTTTAATTGAAGGTAGTAATTCCCTTAACTGGAATGGCCGGGATGACGAGGGGCGACTCTGTGCTTCTGGAGTATATTACTATACATTGTTAACCAACTTCTTATTTCAAACCAAGAAGCTGGTTATTTGCATGTAAAGAGAACTGGATACCCATTTTTCACTTTAGGTAGCAAGGCTAATTCCCTTATCCAGTTAAGCTGTGATGTGATTATGATCTTAAAATTGCTCGTCCAGCTTATGGCTCTTTGGCTTTACTGATACTATCCAGATACGCGAGCACCGTCTCCCGGCGAATGTCCCAAACCGGAGTTTTCCAGAAGCTGTTGAAGCACTCGTCAAAGATAGCATCCAGATCTATCTCCGGTTCCTCAGTTAATAGTTTCATGGCTTTGCTCAGAGGCCTTATCCTGCGTTGATACTCTATGCTGTCAATCTTTCCTGCTTTTAAATCCTTTCTAATGGCTTGAAGTTCTTGCAGAACCGCAACCTTGCGCTGATCCCTTTCGTTGGCTTCCGGACTGAAATACTTGATGTAAGCATTCTTGTATTTGTAGTCCGCCAGAGCCGCCAGCAGACTGTCCTTATGGTCATCCACAAAGGCACAGAACCTATAGATGGCAAGCAGCAGGGTTGCCGCTTTCTCGTCACCCGTTTTGCCCAAGAAGTTATGAACCTGTAAACCCAGCAAAGTTATGCAGCCTGAGCTCTCTGAGACGCCTTCATAGGGACTGGTGATCTCTACTGCGATGTTTCTCTTGTTCCGCAGGGTGATCCTGCCGCTTACGACTATGCCATCTACCATAATCTCAATGCTATCTCCTTCAATTATTAGATTGGTGTAGTTAAATATTTCTTTCATGATTCCTCCTTTGATGTATTTATGTGATTAAAGTGTAAAGCCAATAGCTTGCCTTGTTCTCTCAAAACTGGTTCCGCTTTCCAGTAAAGCATATTTGCGTAGGTCATTAAGGGTCAGCTTGGTACCTTTTCCACGCAGAAAAGCCTCATGACAGGCGTTTTGCACCACCAGCCTGATCTGTCCTCCAGTGAAAGTGAAGTCCTTCGCTAAGCTTTCCACAGGTATGTCCTGAGCGCCTGGAATGGTATTCGGAAGATGTAAACGCCAGAGTGCTGCCCGGGATTCATAATCCGGAACTTTGATCTCAAGCTTGTAGTGAAAGCGGCGGGACATCGCCAGATCCAGATTTTCCACCAGATTGGTAGTGATGATCAGGATGCCGGGAAAGGTCTCCATCTCTTCCAGAAAAACACTCTGGATAGTATTTTCCGCATGATCCACAGATCGTTCGGGAGATTCCAGGCGCTGATGGATCAGCTGGTCTCCCTCGTTTAGCAAAAAGACAGGAGACAAGCTATTCACTGCCTCACGCATCTCCTGGAATAGTTCCCGGGCTCGCTTTTCGCTTTCCCCATAAAAAGCGCCCCGGATGGCATTGGCATTGATCTGGATCAAAGGACGCTTCAATTCATTGGCGATCACACCAGCGATAAAGGTCTTACCTGTGCCTGGAACTCCATGCAATAGTATGTTGCAGCCTTGCTGGACATTCTTGTCAGCTGTCAGGGACGCACCAACCAGACCCCATTTGGTAAATTTATCCCGCTGGGGATTCCTCAGCCTTTGCACTATAGTGACGATCAGTTCCCGGGTAGGCATATCCAAAATAAGCTGCTCCAACTTCTGGGTGGGATAGATGCGAGTGAGATATGTGGATTTAAACAGCGAGCTATCCTCCTTGCCTGATTCTTCTGTTGATACTTCCATTTTGGCATGCAGAGCAGCCACAGCTTTTGAGGTAAGTTCCATCATATAGACAGCAAAAACAGGGAAATGGGGTTCTATCAGGCCTTTGGCGCAAAGCAGATTATCCTTGCCTAGCTTATCTATATAGTTCTTATGTTGCCTGGGGTTTTTAGCCAGAAGCGATGCCAGGGTGGCAGGAGAAACCTGATTTGCTGTCTCGCGGTTGTAGTAATCTATCAGCAGCAGGCATTTCTGCCAGAATGTGTTGAGTTTGTGCTTTTTACAGAGCTCTTTCCACCTGGCAGCACCATTGGACGAAGACAAGGCCTGTAAATAGGCATCGAATATCAGATTTACGGTTCTGCCATAGCAAGCTCCGGTACTGGACGAGAAATCGTCAGCCAGCTCTGGATAGTGAAGAAAGAGCACCCCGATCATTTTCAAGACGGAATCCATAGCACTGTCAGGTTTGGCAAGGCCTTTACTAAAAGCCTTAAGTCCCTCCTTAATAGGGTCTTTGCCCAGGATCAGGTTCCAGAGCAGGCCATTAAGCTTCAAGCCAGTGCCATAAAGTGCCCGCAGGTCATAATGATAGTCCGCTCCCTGCAGGTGAGGTGTACTCAGGATTTCCCGATCTATCAGATCAACTATGGTTGCATACTGCTTATCCAGGTTATCCTGAATTCCAGGCAACATCTCGCAGATCTCGGACACATTGAAATCTTGCACACCGTGGACTTTGGTCTTTTGGCAGATCTTTGCTATCAGTATCAGTTCATTTGGCTGTAGCCGATAAGAGGCAAGGAGCTGAGATTTGGAGATAGCTCTGAGTAAAGCGTTCATACTATCTTCATTATAGAAATTACTCTGCTGATTTTCACCGGTCTCATTTCTGGAACAATCCTGCTGTTCCCTTCTCATCTCAGGCACATTAATCTCATCACCGCATTCATCATCTCCTAAGAGACTATGAATATAGGACTCCACCTTTTTTTGATCTTCGGTTACCTGAAGTTGCTCCAGATATCTTAAAATACTTTTCATAACAATTACCTCCATATATTCATACTATTATTATAACTTCTGGGAGAAAAAATTTTCAAAATTCTTTCATCCTTGATATCATCTCTGGGTATCTTAGAATCTATTGTAAGGCAGGTATTTCTCTATGTGCGTCTCTACAGGATAAATCAACAGCTTTTGTAGGATTCAATTATGGCATTTCATCAAATCCACCGGACTAAGAATCAGATATGTGCTTGTAATCGTGCTGATCGGCAAATCCATTTGCAATTTTCGTTGTCACTTTGCATTGGATGAGATTTGAGTAATTTGCAGGAACTGGAATTTACAGGTGTAAATAACATCCACTATTGGCTATTTCCAAATTTTCCTTGACGGTAAAACGCTAATTAAAACGGTGAAAACAAATATATAACTATAATAAATAAAGGAGATTCAATAATGAAACGCAAAGTTATCATTATGGGTGCTGCGGGAAGGGACTTTCACAATTTCAATGTTTTCTTCCGCGATAACAAGGACTATGAAGTTGTAGCTTTTACTGCTACACAGATTCCAGGAATTGACGACAAAAAGTATCCAGCTGCTTTAGCAGGAAAGCTTTATCCGGAAGGAATTAAAATTTATCCGGAAAGTGAACTGAAAAACCTGATAAAGAAACACAAAGTTGATTTAGTGGTTTTAGCTTATAGTGACCTTCCTTTTGAGGTAGTTATGCACAAAGCATCATTAGTAAATGCTTGCGGTGCCGATTTTATGTTGATGGGAAAAAATAATACAACCATAAAAACAAGTAAGCCCTTAGTAACAGTTTGTGCAGTTAGAACCGGTTGCGGTAAATCACAAACGACCAGAGCAGTTATAAAAGCTCTCAAGGCAAAAGGACTGAAAGTTGTTTCCATTCGTCATCCTATGCCTTATGGTGATCTCGTTAAACAAAAAGTTCAGCGTTTTGCCAAATTGGAAGACCTTAAAAAGTATAATTGCACAATTGAAGAGATGGAGGAATATGAGCCGCACATTATGATGAACAGTGTTATTTATGCTGGTGTGGATTATGCTGCCATTCTTCAGGAAGCAGAAAAAGAAGCGGATGTAATTGTTTGGGATGGAGGTAATAATGATATTCCATTTTATACTTCGGATAAAGAAATTAAGATAGTTGTAGTGGATCCTCATCGTCCTGGAGATGAAATTTCTTACTATCCCGGGGAAACGAATGTCTTTTTGGCTGATGTAATCGTTATCAATAAAATTGATAGTGCCGATTCTGATGATATCAATGAAGTTCGGGAAAATGTTCGGATGATAAATCCTACAGCTCAAATCATTGAAGCTGCCTCACCGCTTTTTGTAGACCATCCGGAAATGATCTACAGGAAAAAAGTTCTAGTTGTGGAAGACGGACCTACTTTAACTCATGGAGAAATGACTTATGGAGCGGGAGTTGTAGCTGCAGAAAAATATGGTTGTGCCGACCTTGTTGACCCCCGACCCTGGGCTGCAGGTGAAATCAAACAGACCTACCAAAATTATCCTGATATCGGTATTTTGCTTCCTGCTATGGGATACAGTGCTAAGCAGATTAAGGACTTGGAAAAGACAATTAACAATACAGAATGTGATTCTGTGATTATTGCCACTCCAATAGACCTGCGTCGTTTAATTAAAATTAATAAACCTGCCTGTCAAGTGCGTTACGAACTGCAGGAAATTGGAGTTCCAACTATAGCCGATGTCCTGAAGAATTTCGGAAAGAAGTCCCCTAAAAAATAAACCTTGCGGTGAAAGGAGGTGTTTTTTCACCTCCTTTTCCTTTTTTAAAACATCCAGCAGTAAAGTTAATTCTCCTTCTGACTATAAAGGGAATTAACCTTTCTGCTCAATTAAAATTTATTGTAGATAGAGGAAAAAGAAAATGAACAAAACAGCTGTTCTTGCCCTTGGTGGAAACGCTATTATCAAAGTTGGCGAAAAAGGAACCATAACACAGCAATTTGCCAACACCAGAGAGTCCCTTAGTGGAATTGTAGAATTAATCAAACGCGGTTATCATTTAAGCATAACTCACGGCAACGGACCCCAAGTAGGTAATTTATTACGCCAACAGGAAGCCGGGGAAAAAGAAGGTATTCCGCAATTGCCTTTGGGTGTATTAAACGCTGCTACGGAAGGAACTATGGGTTATATGATAGAACAAAGCTTGCTGAATAAACTGCAGAAAAGCGGTATCAAAAAACGGGTTATAACTATTATTTCGCAGGTTGTTGTAGATAAAAATGATCCCAGTATGCTGAATCCAACGAAATTTGTAGGAAGCACCTATTATACAGCTGAGCAGGCAGAGGAATTGCATAAGAAATTAGGATGGATATTAAAAGAAGATTCCGGAAAAGGTTTTCGGCGTGTTGTTCCTTCACCATATCCCATTGAAATAATTCCTGCCGCTACAATAAAAGAACTAGTAGATAGGGGAGAGATAGTTATTGCTGTTGGCGGTGGGGGAATTCCTGTTTATATTGAAGAAGATGGCAGCTACGAAGGTGTTGATGCAGTAATTGATAAGGACTTTGCTTCCTCACTTTTAGCGTTAGAAATTAAAGCCGACCTCTTTGTGATTTTAACAGGAGTGGAAAAGGTCTCTATTAATTATGGTAAAGAGAATCAGCAGGACTTAGATAAATTGACTGTGGAAGAAGCTAAACATTATTATGCAGAAAAACAGTTTCCCGCGGGAAGTATGGGTCCTAAAATCAAAGCAGCTATTGATTTTCTGGAACGCGGTGGCTCGGAAGTGTTGATTACTTCCATTGAAAAAATTGTGGATGCCTTTGAAGGTAAAACCGGAACCAGAATTGTCTAAGCAGAAAATGTCATTTATCTATAATAGTAAAAAAGTGTAAAAGTGAAAAGGTAAACCCCAGAAAGAACATCATAAAAAGGAATCTTTGTCAAATTCCGATTGCTCAAAATAATATTGTCTGAACCTTGTCTTCCTTAATTGAATTGCTTACCCATTGCTCACCCATTACGGATGGCATCCGTATTGGGTAGGTAGTGCTTCCGTAATGCATTCAGGCAATAAAAGTATCCTACTTAAATAATAATAAGTTACGGAACGGATGTCAGATTTGCTATCAATAAGCTTATTTTTGGCATAAAAACTGCTTCATAATCAGGTACAAAAAACCGAAAATAGAGGTTCTTAATGAATTCATTCCGATATTTAGCGATGCTAATTGTAACCATATTGTTGTTGCCAATAGCGCTATCCGGTAATGCAAATGACGAAAACAATCCTTTTAAGATTAAAGAAATGAAGGATAGCGAAATAAGTATTCAATTTACTTTACCGCAATGGGAGATGGAACAATTTAATGTTAAAAACGAAATAAGAAAGAAGGTAAAAGTTCAGGAAACACCTTATCTTTTTATAGATGAAGAAGAAACCTTGCCGATTTTTTCTACAATGATTGCTATTCCCAATAGGGGAGGGGTGAATCTCCTTGTTTCCAATACTGCAAAATCCACAATTAACGAATTTACTGCTGATTTTAATGATGGTCTGAAGCAGGAAAGAGAGCAGGGAAGATATACTGATGTTCTTTATCCTGCTGATAATGTTGTAATATCAGAACCCCAGATATTGCGTGATTTCAGAGTTATAAATCTCAATATCTATCCCTTTCAATATGACCAGGAGCATCAGAAATTGCTGATAAGTAAAAATCTGGAAATCAAATTAACTTTTAATAATAATCCTTCTCTTAACGAATTAAGTTCCAACGCTCCTGTTTCCTGTAGTTTTGATAGTATCTATAGAGGATTGATATTAAACTATGATTCTTTAATACAAACCAGGGAAGTTAGTTATAGAAATCCTGTGATGCTGGTTATTTATGGTAATTATACAGATGCGATCTATCAGGCAAAGATAGATGAATTTGTTACTTGGAAAAAGCAGAGGGGTTTTATTGTAAACGCTGTTAGTACCAGTGTTACCGGAACAACCAATACGAGTATAAAGAGTTATATCCAAAATGCTTATAACAATGTATCCACTCGTCCCGACTATATTACTTTAATTGGTGATACAGATGGAACTATTGCAGTGCCAAGTAATAACTCTTATGTGGATTATCAATATACCTGGCTGGCGGGAAATGATAACTTGGGTGATGTGATGATTGGCAGAATTTCCGTTACTTCTACTGAGGAACTGAATATCATTATGGCAAAAATCATTTCTCTGGAAAAGAATATTAGCCAGCATCCTACTGACTGGTTAAATAGAATGGTTTTAGTAGGAGATTCCGGTCAATCAGGTATCTCAACGATTTATACTAATAGATACATTCGTGATATTTCGGAAGAGATAAATCCTGCATATACTTATACTGAGGTCTATGGTTCCAGCCCCAGTAACACAACAATCAATAATGCTATTAATCAAGGTGTCGCCTTTTATAACTTTCGGGGTTACATCGGAATGAATAGTTGGCCTAGCACAATGTCTTCCTTATTTAATTCCTACAAACTCTTTCATTCTGTGTTTATTACTTGCAGCACTGGATCTTTTAATGGCTCCTCTCAAACTTCTACTACGGAACAAGTTATTCGTTATGGAACCGCTGCTGCTTTAGGAGGTGCAATAACTTCAATTGGAATGGCAACTTCATCCACTCATACACCAATGAACAATTGTTTGGATGTAGGCATCTTTCACGGAATTTACAATCTGGGAATGAGGGAGATGTCTTCGGCAATGCTTTATGCAAAGTTATATCTGAATGCTGTTTATGGTATAAGTCATCCTACTCAGGCACTGGATTTTGCTGCTTATTGTAATCTGATGGGTGATCCTACTGCTATGGTTTATGTAGGAACTCCAAATAGTTTTATTGTTTCAGCTCCGGCAACTATTCCTGCTGGCTCAACCAATGTCAGAATTGGAACAACAAACAATAACGGAGAAAGCGTTGAAGGTGCTTATGTAACTTTAACTACAATTTCCGGTTTACAATTAACCGGAATTACGGATGCTACCGGTTTTGTTATAATAAATCTGCCTTCCGATTTAAGTCAGAACTTGGTTTTAACAGTTGCCAAGGATGATTATATTGCGTCCACTGGGACAATAACTTTAAATACAGGTGGAGGAATTGTATATGATAGTTTTGTTCTGGATGATGATACAGCTACCGGAAATGGAGATGGAACACTTAATGCTGGAGAAGAAGTAAACCTCTATGTAACCGTGAAAAATACCGGTTCATCTACTCTGTTTGTTAATGGTAATGTAACTGCTAATGATCCTTATGTTACTTTGATTGAATATAGCCGCTTGGAATTTGGGGATATTGCTGCCGGTGGTTTTGGAGAAAACATTAGTCCTATTGTTTTTTCTGTATCCCCTGCCTGTCCTGATTTACATATTATTACTTTAGTTCTTACTGCTGAAGCATCGGGAAACAACTGGACTATCAATATTCCAGTTACTGTCCGAAGTGGAAACCTGGAAATTCAAAGTTATACTTTTGTCGGTATAACCGGTAATATTATAACTCCTGGAGTTTCCTGTCCTTTTACTTTTTCGCTGAAAAACACTGGTATTTCCACTCTACAAAATGTTTACGGCAATTTACAAGCGCTCAGTAATTATTTCGTGGTTCAGGATGCTGAAGGTTTTTTTGGCAATATCACACCCAATTCTACTGTTACAAATAGTTCTAACAGTTTTACTATTTTTGCTCGGGGCAGTAGTATAAGCGGAATGGTTATTCCGTTAATTCTTACTCTATCTAATGTCAATGGATTTTCCCAGACCTTGCATTTAAGCATAACCATCGGGACAACTACAATTAATGAGCCCTTAGGTCAGGATGCTTATGGCTATTTTATATATGATCAAACAGATATGGCTTATCCACTTTGTCCCAACTATCAATGGATTCCTATAGCTCCAACCGAAGGGGGAAATGGAACATTGCTCGCTTTAACAGATCCTGGCAATGCATACGATGAAGGGGATGCTACTAATGCCGTTGCTATTCAGACAGTTAATTTGCCCTTTACTTTTCAGTTTTATGGCCGACAGTATACTCAAGCATCAATAACTTCCAATGGTTTTATTGCCTTTGGTGCGACACAAAATGCGGATTGGAGAAATTGGCGTTTACCGGGAGCTGGAGGTCCTAATCCTATGATAGCTGTTTTCTGGGATGATCTTCAATTGGAATCAGGAAGTGGAGTTTATACTTATTATAATTCAACCCAGCATTATTATGTAATTGAATGGTATAATGTAATTTCTGGATATGATAGAATTACTCCAGAGACATTTCAAGCAATTTTATATGATCCTGTCTTTTATCCTACTATAACAAATGATGGACAAATCAAACTACAGTATAAGATCTTTAACAATATAGATCAAGGTAGTGGAGATATTTACCCGCATGGGAATTTTTGCACTATTGGCATCAAAGATCACTACGGAACTGATGGACTGGAATATACTTTCAACAATACTTATCCTACAGCGGCTAGCCCCTTAAGCAACGAAAAAGCATTATTTATTAGCACACCGGAAATTATCTCAGACACACCTCATTTGAATATTGCCGGTACAACTATTCTTGACCCCAATTCTAATAACCATCTGGAACCGGGTGAAACAGCTCAGTTGCAAATTTTACTTAGAAACAACGGACTTTCTGCTGCAGAGAATGTAATAGCTGTGCTCAGTTGTTCAGATTCTTATGTAACGATTAATACAAACACAGCTAATTACGGAAGTATTGCTGAGGATTCTCAAGCTTTACCTCAAAACAATTTTATTTTAAGTATATCTCCCTCTTGCCCTGGTGGTCATACAATTAACTTTACTTTAAATATATCAGGAAGTGACCTAAACTGGGTCTATTATTTTTCCCTGGAGGTTTATGTTCCAATACTTGAATTTGGAACTTATACTGTGTTAGATGCTGATGGTGATTATGATGGAATTTTAGACCCCGGCGAAACAGCAAACCTTTCTGTTCAATTGCTGAATACAGGTGAAGTAGCCAGTAATGCAGGAACGGCAACAATCACTTCTTCTACTGAAGGAATTAATATTATTACAGGAACAGCTCAGTTTACTGCAATTGCTGGGAATGGAAATGCAAATCTTGTTTTTCTTCTTAGTGCAGATGCTTCAGTTGCTGTTGGAACTATGGCTAATATTCTGTGTTCTGCTGTTGCCGGAAGTTATTCTGCCTCAACGAATATTATTCTGGAAATTGGAGCACCTTTAGAAATTACAATCGGGACTGGAACTGGAACGCAAACCTATCCTTTAGATAGATTTTATAACTATTCTGCTCACGAAGCAATTTATCTTGCTAGCGAAATTGGTATTGCAGGTACAATTAAATCCCTTGCTTATTATAAAGCTCAAGGGGAAGATATAAACCCGATAGAAAGTGTATCAATCTATCTGAAACATACTCAAAGCACAAACCTCAGCTCCGGAGATTATAATTTGAATGGCTATTCTTTGGTTTATAACGGTCCTTTTCCTAATAATGCATCTTCCGGCTGGATGGAAGTTAATCTTAATCAAATGTTTCTCTACAATGGAGCTGATAATCTTTCTATCCTTTGTTTAAAAGGGTATCAGCAATGGATAAATAATTACCCGTATTGGACTTATACCAGTAGTGCTTCACCCCGGGCAAGGCAAAATCATAGTGATAGTGCAGCTCCTACAAATCTTTCCGCTACCAACAATCTACCTAATATCCGCTTTAAAATCTTTGTAGATAGCAGTGTAATTTTGCCACCTACAGCTTTAACGGCTACTCCGGGAAATGGAATAGTTACTTTATCCTGGCAGACACCAATTACAGGTAACATAGATAGTTATAATATTTACCGTAATAATGCCTTATATGATAATGTAGCTAATAGATATACTTATTATGATGTAGATGTTATAAATGGCACAACCTATTCCTATTATCTAACCTCTGTTTCTGGAACTAATGAATCACTTCCTACTTCAACTGTCCAGGCAACTCCGAATAGTGTTACTTCCAGCGTAGCAATAATTGGTAGTGGAACAAGTGTTACAGGAACTAATTCTGCTAGTCCGATAAATATTTATTTTAGAAGTTCACACGGTCAGTCAATATATACTGCTGCAGAACTGAATGCAGCAGGAATTTATGGACCCATAGATATTTTACAGCTGGGTTTTTATATAGCCAGCTCTCCAGCTTATGCTTTACCGAATTTCTTAATCCGAATGAAACACACAACCGCTACTAATGTGTCTTCCTGGCAAACAGCAACGGGAATGACTACAGTTTATACAAATGCGTCCTATATGCCTGTTTCCGGTGGCTGGGATATGCTTACTCTTACTACTCCTTTTCATTGGAATGGAACAGATAATATTGTTGTTGATACTGCTTTTGGTCTTGTAAGTCAATGGAATTCTTCGGGGACAGTTCAATACACAACTGTTACTAATGGTTATCGTTATATTTGGAACGATAACAATGACCAAACTAATGTTTTTACGGGAGGTTATAATTCCAGTAATAGACCAAATATTAAAATTGTTATCCCTTCCCAAGCTCAAAATGCTTTAATTTCAGTTAATCCCGATCAATTGAATTTTGGAGCTGTGGAAATTGGTAGTTCAACAACTTTGCCTTTTACCCTTCAAAATACCGGAAATCAGATATTGGCAGGTTATTTTTCGGTTCCAAATGGTTATTCTCTTGCTTTTCCGGCAAGAAAGGAATATACAGAGTTCAAAGATACGAGAAATGAAGAGCGTAATAATATGCAGTTTTCCATAGAAGCGGGTAATTCATTGACTATTAATGTAACATTTACCCCTACGGCTCAGACATTGTATAATGGAAATCTGGTGATCACCAGTAATGCAACAAATTATCACAATTTTAATCTTGTTTTAACCGGTAGCGGTTATTATCCTTCTCTGGAAACGCCTATTGTAACATTGTCTAATGAAGGTTCAAGTATTTTGTTGCACTGGAATGCAGTCCCCAATGCTGTCAGTTATCAAATATATCGCAGTGATAATCCTTATAGTAGTTTCACTTTGATTGGAACTACTTCCTACCTGCAGTTCACTGATGTAAGTGGAAATAAAGGATTTTATTATATCAAGGCAAGTACACAAAATCCTGCTTTGAAAGTTGCACCTTAAATATCCGGAAGAACGACATCCCTGTCGTTTATTATAGTTGACCAGGAGGTCAACCTTCCGGAAGAACGACGTCCTCGTCGTTCATTTTGAAGTTGACGGGGACAGCAACCATCCGGTGTTTTTGGTTGACGGGGAGGTCAACGATCCGGAATAACGACGTCCTCGTCGTTCCACTGCCAACCGAGCTTATTCGTTATTGCTGACTATTATGTAACTGAATAAATAGAAGGGGGGAGTGGGTTGACGGGGACATCAACAATCCGGTTTTTGGGTTGACGGGGACGTCAACGATCCGGAAAAAAATGGAGCGGGCAACGGGATTTGAACCCGCGACCCTCAGCTTGGGAAGCTAATGCTCTACCATCTGAGCTATGCCCGCTTTTAGTTATATGCAAAAATTTTGATGAGGTCTTCCAAGTCAAGGAAAAACAATATATCGGGTAGGATATTTCGTTTTGCTACAGAGGACGCCATCCTGTAAAATAATCACTCAAGAATTTACTGACCCGGAATTCGTTAACCCATATATTCTTTATCTGTTTTATATGCCATCCCGAAATTTTCAGGTTGTGTAAGTAGTTGTGATTAGAACCTGCATTTCGCCAATAATTCTCTTTACTGCAGGGCTGATAAGATCCATATTATTTAAAAGTTTTAAGCGTGCACTGCGTTGTTCCAATTCCTCTTTCGTAAAGATTTTATCCATCAGTCCGCAGATTTGTAATAAAGCAAGTAAAGCCAGGTCTCTGGGTTCAGGTTTTACATCAGTAAGTATGGTTTTACGAATACGGGAGAGGACTTCTTCCTCTTCTTTCTGGTCAATAACAGGATAGCGACGTTTTTTGAAGAGCCATAAGACCTTACATTGGCTTACTTTGATGATACCTTTTTCTTCCAAAGATTGCAGTAGTTTATCTTTCAAGTGCACCATAGAATTATAAAGGTGACCTACTAAAACAGCTGGTTGATTTCCTGCTTCTGTCTCAACTAAATTCTCCAGGATAGTATCCAGAAACTCATCACCTGTAGGTTCTGTAGAAAGAACATAGATACCTTCCAAACCTACATCTATTCTTTTTCTCAAAGCCAAATCCATTAAAAGCGCTCCAATTAAAGCTACATTGATATTGATATTGGAAATCCTATAGAATGAATTGGTTTGATCATCTATGGCTAAGATAATTAGTTCTTCTGCGCAGTTAAGTAACATATATTCCTCGTTAGGATGATAGCTACAAGTTTTTTAGATACTTTTCTTCATCAATAATAGCTTGAAACTTTTGGTTCATTTCATCCAATGCCTGTTTAGGAGTAGATATTCCCCGCATTGCTTTTTCCAAATAATTTTTTAATTCCATACGAGCTTTGAACCAAGCAGAAATCTGGGGCTCAAAAACAGCCGTTTCCAGTTGGTCATAAATCCCTTGAAATTGAGGATAGTCCTTTAAAAAATTCTGCAGAACGGGAGATTGCATAGCACTTTTCCGCACAGGCATATAGCAGGTTTCGGCACTCCATCTAGCTGTCTGTTCTGTATCGGTAAACCATTTAATAAATTCCCATGCACCCCGTTCTCTTTTTTCATCTCCGCTTTTGAAGATAACGATATTTGTTCCGCTAATGGAGCTTTTATTTGTTCTATAAGCAGGTAGCGGAGCATAACCAATATTGAAATTGATAGGTTGCTGACGCATATGCGTGATGGAGACACTGCTTCCTTCATACATAGCTACAATTCCTGCCAGAAAGTCATTCTGCCCTTCAAATTCTCGCACCAGATAAACGGTTTTATCTTTATTCAACAGATCCGTTAAAAAAGTTAGTGCTTCAATTGCTTGTGGACTATTCAGCTGGGGCTTGCCTTTTTCATCTAAAATAGTTCCTCCGGCTTGATAGAGCAAATTGATAAATTGCCATTCGTTAACATTAAAATTGGTTCCATAAGTTTCCGGTTTCCCATCGTTATTTTTATCCAGTGTAAGGATTTTGCAATAGGAACGATATTCATCCCAATTGGCAGGAAAGTGATTTGGATCAAGACCGGCTCTATAAAATGCATCTTTATTGTAAAAATAGGCACGTACGCTTTTATTGAAAGGAAAAGAATAGATGGTATCATTAAAAGTATTAGATTTCAAAAAAACAGGATAGATATCCTCCAGATTATCTTTTGTCCATGTTGTGTCTGCATTCATAAAGTCCTCAAGATTACACAATACACCTGCTTCAATATATTTAGCAGTCCAGGATTCATATACCTGCGCAATATCGGGTTGATTATTAGCTTGGATGGAAGCCATAAGTTTTTGGGAAAGAGCATTGTAACTGCTAATAGGATTAGCTATTACTTCAATATCTTTATGAGTTTTGTTAAATTCACTAATCATATTATTTAGTGTTTCTCCCAAGGGACCGCTAATGCCATGCCAAAAAATAACCTTAACTTTATTGGATTGGACTGAACTTTTACAACCGGCTAACAGCACAATGAGCATTAGAACAGCTATAAAGAACTTGCGCATTACAACTCCTTATTTTTCTAAAAGAAATTCCACTGCCATCTTTATTAGTTCAGAGTTAGCGTCAACGAAAAAATGAAATAGTGAGAGTTCTCTTCCCAGAATTAACGAAATTCCTGTCGTTTCCTATCCTCTATGTAAGTAAGAAGTCATATGCGCCTTGAGAATTTTCACTTGTGAAATAACTTTTGTGGCATAGTCCTCAATATATGTCAGGAGTCATTTGTGCCTTGAGAATTTTCACCTGAGAGATAACTTTTGTGGCATAGTCCTCAATGTATGTCAGGAGTCATTTGTGCCTTGATAACTTTCACCTGGGAAATAACATTTGTGGCACATATGACTCATGGCGACCCTATAGACCAATCATAAATAAAATCTGTGTTATCTATGTAATCTGTGAGAGATAGTCGTCACGAGTCCTCACTGCCAAACGAATTTGAGGGATGTGTATAAATTTTGATGGCAGTGACGACTCCTGACTTGCATTTGTGCCTTGATAACTTTCACCTGGGAAATAACTTTTGTGGCATAGTCCTCAATGTATGTCAGGAGTCATTTGTGCCTTGAGAATTTTCACCTGAGAGATAACTTTTGTGGCACATATGACTCATGACGACCCTATAGACCAATCATAAATAAAATCTGTGTAATCAGCGAAATCTGCGTGAAACAACAACCCTGTAGACCCATCAAAAAATCAAATCTGTGTAATCTGTATAATCTGTGAGAGATAGTCGTGTGTGTTGTTGGAAGATACAATTCCTTCCCTACTGGAAAGTTTAGTGCCTATTATTAGTTTATGAAAGAGTTCTCAAACTTAGTTTTAGTATCTATAAACAGGCATATAAGTGGCATTTGAGAGGGTAGTAGGGAAGGAGAAGATTACCAAGTCGTAATGCTGATAAATATAAGAAGATGTAATATTACAACAAGAACACTAAAAAGAAAGAGAAAACAATTTTTTGTTTACGGTTTTTCAATTTTTCATTATCTCTATATCTTTTTGATTCTATCTTACTTTTTCGTTCTTTATTTTTAGTTTGAGGACTAGAAACGACGAGGATGTCGTTTTTCCGGAAAGGAAATCTGCGAGAGAAAGTCGTCATGAGTCCTCACTGCCAAACAAATTTGAGGGATGTGTATAAATTTTGATGGCAGTGACGACTCCTGACTTACATTTACACCTTGATAACTTTCACATGGGAAATAACTTTTGAGTTCGGGACAGCTTATGTTTTTTTATAATATAATAACCCTAAAATCCTTTTTATCCTGTTCATCCCAGACCTATTCAATCCTTGTTTCTAAAATCAAATCTGTGTAATCAGCGAAATCTGCGTGAAACGTGTAATCTGTGAGCAATAAAATCTACCCATTAATCCATTTATCAACTAATTCAGGCAAAATTTCTCCTGATTTACCCTGATAAAATTCATCAATATAGGAAAGGTTATCCGGTTTTTCCAGATTTATGGCTATTGTTTTAGCTCCCATCAATTTAGCAGTAAGAACGAAACCTGCAGCAGGATAAACAACCCCGCTGGTTCCCACAATTAAAAAGATAGAACAGTTTCTGAGGGCATCATCAATTAAACTCAGGTAATGGGGTATTTCTCCAAACCAGACGATATCGGGTCTTAGAACTCCATTGCAAAAAGGGCAAGTAGGGATAGATTTTGTTAAATCTATATCCTTAATAGCTAATTTGCTATGGCAATGGGTGCAGATACATGTGGCAAGAGAACCATGCATTTCCAAAACTCTTTTAGAGCCAGCTTTTAAATGGAGGCAATCCACATTTTGGGTAACCAGTAAAAAGTTATCTCCTAAAAAATGTTCCAATTTAACTAAAGCAAAATGAGCCGGATTGGGCTTACGGGAAATACTATCTTCATAGCGTTGACGATAAAATTCCCAAACTTTTATTGGATTAGAGCTAAAAGCTTCAGGAGTGGCAACATCTTCAACCCGATTATCTTCCCATAAGCCACCGCTATCCCTAAAAGTTCTGATACCAGATTCAGCGCTGATACCAGCTCCGGTTAAAACGAGAACCTTAGTAGCGGGAGTAAGTTTCAGCATTTCTATTTAAGCAAAAGCATTTTTCGCATTTGGACGCCTGATGGGGTTTTAATGCGATAGTAATATACTCCACTGGCTATATTATGGTTATTTATATCTAAGCCATTGAATACGACTTTATGAGTACCTGCAGGTTTAATCTCATCAATTAAGCGGTTAACTAATTGACCTTTAATATTGAAGACCTCCAGGCAAACCGGCATCCGAGCAGGCAGGGAAAACATAATTGTTGTTTCCGGATTGAAGGGATTGGGATAGTTTTTATACAGGACAACATTATTTGCGGAAGGAATACTTTCATCTTCATTAGCAACGATACCGGTAATTCTTACATCATCAATATACCAGCCCTCTTCAGTCACATAACCATTACTGCCAAAAATCCAACGAAATTGAGCTATTCCACTAACATTACCAAGTTCAAAAATGGCTTCTGTCCAATCAAAATTACCTGAATAGACCCAGGTATTTGCAGAAAAAGGAGAAGCTGGGTTATTATAAATTCTATAGGGATAACCCCCTAAAGGAGTAATTTGTGTCCAGCTACCACCATTCAAACTCATTTCTACCATTCCGCCATCCCAGGCATAATATTGATTGGTACTATGGGTTTCTGCATTCATCCAATGATAGAATTTCAACTGACAATCGGGGCTTACATTCATTTCAGGACTAACTAATGCACCATAAGCACTACTAGTATAATTAGCTGAACCGTTACCTCCAAATTTCATAGCGTAAATCCCATCGGGAGTATGATTTCTATTTGAAGAACGATGCCACTGATTTACAAAACTGCTATTGAGCGCTACTGTTTCCCAATCCTGGTAATCCGCTTCAAAACTATAACTGAGAGCACCAATATGAATTACGAAATTTCCTTCTACCAGATTGCCATTTTCAGCACTGAAAATGTAACTTATCAGGTAGTTATTATCAATCACTGCGCTATCCAACACCTGCAAAGTAATTGCACTTTGGTAATCAGCTGTGCTATTGGAATTTAAGGGAGCTAATAAAATTTCATCCTGCTCCAAAATAATATCAGAAGAAGTGTTAAAAAGAATAAACATTGGTGTGTATGCATTTCCACTACCTGTATTAGCTACACTGAAACTAATAGAAGGTGTATCTCCAGGCATAATCATCAAATCCGTATTATTTAGTTGATAGGAGAGCAGTTGTAAAACAGGAGCATTCAGAGTTAAGATAAAAGTGGAATTAGATAAATAGGAATCATAATTGGCTCTGATTGTTAAAGTTGCTCTTGTTTGATCAGCAAAATTGCCTACAATCCTGAACGAAAAGGCAGAATTAAGAGACAAAGAATCTCCAACAGCAATACCAGGAAAATTGGCTGTTGAAGAAAGAATTTGAATATTAGTTGAATTACTGGTGAGAGTTAAAGTTCCTGGAACTGTGAGGTCCATCAATCCTACATTTTTAACATAGAGATTGAGAGATAGTGTTTCTCCCGTATGATAGAGTCCATCCTGATCGTTATAACTGATATTATTACATATAATATAGGGCATTTCTGCAGCTAAAGCTGTAATCGTTGCACTAAAAGGATAAAAATTGTGTGCACTGATATAGATATAATAAGTTCCAGGAGCTAACGGAACTAAAAAATTAACCACAATTAGACCATTTTCATCGGCAGTTGTTTTATACACAGTATGGTCTGAATTTTTTAAAACGAATTCAGCATTAGGTGCATTGGTCTGAATCTGATAATAATTTACTCCTACCATTAATTGTTCAGGCAAATTAGCTGTTATAGATTGAGGAATATCAGTCCAAAGCAGCATAGCGGGATCACCAAAGAGATTGGTTTCATAAGTTACCCAATACATTACCGGTTCATTAGTGATATATGGAATATTATCTATTTTAGAATCAACCAAAGCATAACCTGCTTCATAAATGTTTTCTCCGAAAATTGCATCTATAAACTGGCGATGAATATATTGAGAAGCACCGTCAGTACTTCCCTGTACACCCCAACCGTAACGTGAATGAGAAATCATCGCTACAGGTCCTGTCGCAATAGAAGTCATTTTTTCTGTTATACAATCCGAAGTATACTGACCGGGAGAGGTCTCGCGATTATCAAAAGCACCGGAATAACAGCCCTGAGTAAAATATGTGGAAAAATTGTGATTTATGCCATTATTCGTTATTGTAGAGGAAGATACCTGATTATTGGATAAGCGCATCGTATAAGTAGTATTGGAATGTCCTAAATGATTTACCAGGTTTGGTCCTGCACTTAAAAGAGGACGAATCTCATTTGCTCCCCAGGAATCAGCAGCACCATAAGTTCTATCGTATAAAGTAGTTATATTCCAGGAAGTAGGAACTCCGATGGTTGTATAGCCGTTAGCACTACTTCCACCAATCATTTCATCCATATAATCGCCACCCCAGGTAGGTCCATCCCATAACCATTCGCCAACAAAAAACGCTGATTTTATTTCATTTGCTACCGGAGCATTGCTATACAGGGTTAATTTATTCAGGAAATTATCAATTTCCGTATCGCTATTATAGCAATAACGACCGATAGCCAGTTCTGGTGCAAGGTCTGTTTCATAAATTTCACCCCAGTTGCTATCGCCGTCATCATTCCAGTTTCCATCTAAACAAGCATAATACATATCAGCAGGAATATCAGCATCTGTGCCTTCATCACTGCTATCTACACTAACATAAAAACCTCTATGGGGAATAACATCCGTATCACCTGCCAGAAAAACATAACGCAAAGGATTGGTTGTATATAAAGATATAATGTAATTACGCAATTTTTCCTGTGTGTCAGCTCCTGCGGTTTCAGCAATTATATCGCTGATACTTTTGATAAGAACTGTTTTCCCGCGTGTTTCCTGAGAGGTTTTTAGAGGAGTCCACAGGGTTATTTTTTCCGCATCCACTACAATCAGATATTCAATTCCTGTCTCACGAGCGGAAGTAATTGTGATAGTTTCAGGGTTGTCCACAATTTTTTGCAACCGGCTTGCCGTAAAAGAATCCTGTTTCAAAAAACGCATCGCTTCTATTGCCCTTGCACTGTTGCTGTAACTAATTTCCACACTTAATTCTCTATAAAATATCAGCTCATTGGTTAAAGGATAATAGGCAAAGGGACTTATTGCCGAAAAAGCTATTGGTTGACCGCTCAAAAAGGAAGTAATCAATCCGTTATCCGTAATTTGAGGATAGGGGAGAGGAGATTCGTAAATTTCAGGATTGGGTTTTTCCGGAGTTTCCCTTTTTATATGCGAAAAAGGGTATGCTCTTTGAATCGGAATTATGGGTTTATCTAAGGTGTAAGTAACAGGATTATATCTGTTAACAACAATTTTCTCCGCTGCAAAACCTGCAGGCAACAAAAGCTTTATCCCGAACCAGGGCAAATCAGGATTTCCCGGTTGACCCCAGCTTTGAGCTTTTTCTAAACTTACTTTTGTGTATTGTTCTTTTGCTTCAATTCTCGGTGTTTCCAGAGAGTAATTCATTGTAACTCCAGCTACAAGAACTGTAGTTGAAAACAAGAGTATAGCCAATAATGCTATGTTTTTCATAGCTTCCTACCTTTCAGCTTTAATTTTTCTTCCTTCTTATTTTATGCAATGCTTGTTCCATTTCCTGAAAATAATTCATAATTCTGTAACTTTTCATTTATTATTATAAAATCCAAAGGACAAAAAACATCTTTACTTACCTTAGAAATCGATAATACCCATATTTAATGATCCCTTCTTTCCGAAGGTAATCAAATCTGTTAAATTATGCTTCTAACCCTATTTATTATTTCACTTTTCGGGCATTTTTAATACTTATCTGGGAATATGTTAAGTTCAATTCCGGAAGGAGACAAGGAAGGATCTGGATTTCAATTAATTTCAATAAGTTATGTGTTTTGTAAATAAGGTCTCGGGTTGTTAACATACAAGTTGGCAAATTGTTATACATTGTAAGAATTTATTATTCCATCGTTATATAAACATCCGGGGAACATTGTTTACTTTACAATCTGACTAAAATAATTAGGTCATTTCAAAACTTTATAATGTATTTAGAACCTCTATTCCCTGTTCAGAAATCAAATTGAAAAATTTTTCTTGACAGGAATTTGAGATTAAAGTAATGAGTATTCTAGTATGTAGAGTAAGGAAATATTCCAGTTTTTGGCTTTGACCTAAAATTGAAAATTTGTGATTAATAAAAGCTAAAAGTGCTATATTGTTTAGAGTAAAGATAATTTTTTGTTTTTGAGGAGAGGAATTTGGTTGGTGACTTAAAAGTAGGTATTATTTTGCCAATAAGTGAAACTGCTTTAAATATAGCAGATTTTAGAATAGTATTTATTTTCAGCTATATTTTCTGGAGCTCATATAATATTTTATTATCTTTTTTTACCTATCTGAGAAAAAAATCTCTTTCCTTTCTAATTCTATATATTAACAATAATGTTAATCTTAACATTGACAGGTCTACCTATGCTTATTTGTTCCATCATACATCTTTAACACAGGGACTGAAAAAGAAGTTAGTCCATTGCTTAGATAAAAAATATCTTTAAGGAGGTAAAAAATTATGCAGCAGAAAGTTTTGGTTTTATTCCTAATATTTTTAATCGGGATTTTCTCCTTTGCTAGGGGAGAACAAATAACGATTGGAAATCCTGCTTCTTCAACCTACGGTTTAATACCAATCAACAGATATCATAATTATTCCACCTATGAAATGCTGTATACATCAGCTGAACTAAGTTCAGAGTGCTTGATTAATAAAATAGCTTTCTACAAACGCCATGGGAACCCCTCCTTACTAATTTCCAATGTTAGCATTTATATGAAGGTCTCATCTGCAACCAATTTATCCACAGCTACAATTTCTCCACCATATTCTGAATATCAGCTTGTTTACAGTGGAAATTTTCCAAATAATTTTGGTACCTCAGGATGGGCAGAAGTTACCCTTATAGAACCCTATTCATATAATGCTACGGGAAATCTACATATTCTTATTGTAAAAGGTTATGAGGAATGGTCAGCGAATAGACCCGATTATACTTATTCTTCTACAGGAGCAACATATTTATGCAGGGGTAATTATTCTGATGATACTCAACCCACTTATTTAATTCCTACTTACAATAGGCCAGTAACTCGTTTTGAGGCTGAATTTTTAATAGAAAATGAACCTCCTCTTCCTGTAATAAATCCTTATCCGGTAAATACAGCTAATGATGTTTTAACAAATATTACTTTACATTGGTGGAGCGGAGGAGGTTGTCCTTCTCACTATGATGTTTATTTTGGAGATTCTCCCAATCCGGAAAAAGTTATATCTCTTCAGAATGGAACAAGTTATAATCCTGGCATTTTGGAATATGGAAAAACCTATTACTGGAAGATTGATCCTTATAATATTTATGGCTATGCTTCAGATAAGTATGAGCTTGAAATATGGTCTTTTACGGTGATGAATAACCCGACTCTTAACAAAGATGATTTTCCCTATCTGCAAAATTTTGATAATGCCTGGTCTGGAAATCCTCCTGCTCCCTTAGGTTGGAATGTAATAAATGCTAATAATGATGGTTATACCTGGAGGCAAACAAATGAATGTAATATACCTGCACATTCTGAACCTTATGCAGCTCAAGGTATGGGTAATATTGATGATTATCTTATTTCGCCTCCATTGGATTTAACTGCAGTTAATATAAAAATAAAATGGTATGATATGGTAGAAAGTGTCTCATATCCTAATTCTTATAAAGTTTTACTTTCTACTTCTAATACAGATATTTCATCTTTTACGGAAGAATTGGCTGTTTTTACCTGTTATAACACTGAATGGATTGAACATAGTTTAGATTTAAGCGCTTATAGAGACCATCAAATTTATCTTGCTTTTTATCAATATGCTTCAGCTGCAACCAATTGGAGCTTTGGAATTGATGATTTTCAGATTGAAAAACTACCTGATGTACCAAATTTAAGTTATACACCGGCAGAAATTATTTTTCCTTTTACCCCTGTTAATAATGCATCCAGCTATATAAATGTAACAATTTCTAATACAGGCGAAGGCGAAATTGACCTTACGGAGGATAATTTTACGCTTTTAGGTGATATTAATGATTTTGAAATTGATTATTCCAATCTAGATGCTCATTTAGCAACAGATCAAAGTGTTGATATTCCGGTTCGTTTCTATCCTCATTCATTTGGAGAAAAAAATGCCATCCTCCGTATTAGTTATAGTTCTCGAACCCAATATGATGTAATTCTGAAAGGAACTACTTATTATGAAGGTTTTCTGATAGAGGATTTTGAAAATGCTTTTTTACCTGCGGGATGGACAAAATATGTTTATAATAATAACGATATTATTCAAAGTAATGATAATAATCATACAATTAATGGACAGTTTTCAGCCCGGTTTAGTTCTCAGGAGCAATCAGATGATTATAACCAATATTTGTTTAGTCCTCCAATTTTAATCAATTCTTTTCATCATAATCTTTCCTTCTGGCATTTAAAACACGATAGTGAAGAGAGCTTGGAATGGGGGATTGGTACCGATACAAATCCTGAAAGTTATAACTGGATACCCGTTAATCTCAGCAGCATTTCCTGGCAAAAAACCGCAATTGACTTGCATGAATATGTTAATCAAATGGTTTATTTGGGATTCCATTATTATGGAAATAATACTCATTCAGTTTACCTTGATGATGTTCATATCTGTTGTGATATTCCTGCTGATTATCCTACTGAAATAAATGGAATAACCATAACTTCCACTATCCACTTAAATCTTAATAGTTCTGTAAATGCTTTTCATCCACAAGTGATGGCATTACCGAATTATAGTAATCTTACAGATCCCGTGGTGCTTGGTTTATTAGGTTCAGGTAAAGGGAATATATCTCTAAAACTCAGTTCGGGGAATTGGTATTGTATAATTTATTATGGTGGTCAATGGCATTATGGAAGTTCTTATCCCTGCAATGTAACTGAAGGTAATATAGGAACAGTAACTTTATCTAATGTAGAATTTGGAACTAAAAATGATGTTATTTTAGTAATTGAAGAAGGCGTTGATCCTACATTACCGGTAACTCTATCCCGTTTTACTGCTATAGTAACTCCTGAAAGTTTTGTGCATATTTCCTGGACTACCGAAAGCGAAACTAACCATTTGGGCTACAATATCCTCCGCAGTGAAGATCAAGAACTGCATAACGCTATTACCATCAATGGTTCCATTATTAATAGCGGTTCACCTGTAGGAACTCAAATTAGTTATAACTTTACTGATTTTGAGGTGTATACTAATATGATTTATTATTATTGGCTGGAAAGTGTTGCTTTAGAAGGAAGCAGTGAATTTTACGGTCCTCTAACAGTTACTATTGGTGATCCAACTCAAGAACCGGTTCCTCCCTCCGTTCAAATAGTTACAAAACTGTATAATGCCTTCCCTAATCCTTTCAATCCCAATACAATCATTCGTTATTCTCTTAAAGAAGCAGGTAAAGTAACAATTGATATTTACAATATGAAAGGACAAAAGATAAAATCTTATACTCAAGAACACTATAGTCCAGGTTACTATCAGGTTTCCTGGGATGGCTGTGATGATAACGGAAGAAATGTTGCCAGTGGAATTTATTTATATCGTTTAACTACCGGTAATTATACTTCCGTTAAAAAGATGGTTTTGGCAAAGTAATGCAAAATGAAAAATAAAGAATGAATGGTTAAAGGTGAGATTGGGCGATAGAAAAGGGAGAGCTGAAACTTTTAGATTTTTATGTAGATGGAAGATGCAGTTCCTCAGTTGAAATATTTCCTCCGGAAGGTTGACCTCCTGGTCAACCACCATATTTGTTCTATTGCGTTACTAAAAAAAGAGTGATAAAAAAATAGCGCGGTTGCAAGTGGAACTGCAAGATGTAGTTCCTCCGGAAGGTTGACCTCCTGGTCAACCACCATATTTGTTCTATTGCGTTACTAAAAAAAGAGTGATAAAGAAATAGCGCGGTTGCAAGTGGAACTACAAGATGTAGTTCCTCCGCTAAAAAATGCAGAGCTTCAGCGAGCTCCGAATACCCGGCAAAGCTGTGTATTAAAGAAATCCTTCAAATCCTTTACATCTTGTTCATCCCAGACCTATTATTCAATAAAATCCTGTTTATTTTATAAATTTCGTTTTCTATTACTTCCTGCCTTTTTGTTCCTTTTATGCTCTTTTAACATTTCTTTAACGACTCTTTAACGAAGTTAAGGTATTGTTAAAGAATTGTTAAAGAGTCGTTAAATGAATGACCAGGCAACAGGTAGATAGGCAAAGTCCACAAGGTAATTATATAAATCAAGATTATAGCAGGAGCATAGCTGCTGTCTTGTAATATCATTCCGGAAGAACGACGTCCCCGTCGTTCAAAAACAAAATAGATAATACCTTACCAAGATTATTTTAGTAACGAAATTAATTGTATAAGTTGGTTGACGAGGACGTCAACCTTCCGGTTTTTTTGGTTGACGAGGAGGTCAACCTTTTGGAGATAATTCCCGCTTGACAAAAAAAGGTAGTTTCAGGGTATAGGCAATATGAAAACACATAAGGCAATAGCATTATTTTCCGGTGGACTGGATAGTATTTTAGCAGTTAAATGGATGCAAAGTAAAGGATATCCTGTTCATCCGGTATTTTTTAAAGCTCCGTATTTGCTTCAGGAGCGGGCAATTAATTATGCTATTAAGAATGCAATTAATTTGGAAATAATAGATGTATCGGAAGAGCATATTAAATTACTGGATAATCCTGTTTACGGTTTTGGCAAATGGTTAAATCCCTGTATTGATTGTCATAGTTTTATGTTTAAAAAAGCAGCTGAACTAATGCCGGATAGAGATGCAGATTATCTTATCAGTGGTGAGGTTTTAGGTCAGCGGCCAAAAAGCCAAAGGCGTGATGCTCTGGATAGTGTTAGTAAACTTAGCAGTGTAAAGGACTTAATTGTAAGACCTCTGTCGCAAAATTTACTTCCTGATACATTGCCTATTAGAGAAGGTTGGATTGCTAAAAAAGATATGTTATCCATACAGGGTCGTGGACGCTTAGCTCAATTAGCTTTAGCAGAAGAATTAGGTATAGTTGATTTTCCCTCTCCGGCAGGTGGTTGTTTACTTACGGATCGTAATTATTGTTTACGCTTACGAGACCTGCAAAAGCATCATCAGGACAATCTGCATGCAATTGAGTTACTTGCTTATGGTCGTCATTTTCGGCTGACGAACGAGGCAAAATTGATTATTGGAAGAGATGAGGCAGAAAATGAAACCCTGAGGCATATTTTTCAGCAAGGGATAATGCTTGAGGCAGAAGATTATACAGGACCTTTGGGTTTTATTACCGGAAAGCTTAAATTGGAAACACTGGATTTGGCACTATCTATCTTTATATTGTATCATCCTAAAGCTCCAATATTCGCCACTATTGATGTTTGGAGAATTAACGCTAATAAAATAACCGGAAAGATGATTAAAATTGCCACTAAAGGAGATAGAGAAATAATCAAGAAACACTTGATAGCATATTTGTAAGAAAGGTATAAAAAATGATTAAAATAGAAAGCACTGTTTTGCTGGAGAGCTTTCAAACCAATACCTACCTGCTTTGGAATAATATTAGCGCAGAAGCATTTTTAATTGATCCTGCCAGCCCGAGTGAAACATTTCTAAAACGGATAAAAAAAATGGAATTGAAAGTAGAAATGATAATCAATACCCATGGTCATGCAGATCATATTGGTGGGAATTTATATTTTGCCCAAGCATTGAATTGTCCTGTTGCAATTCATCATTTAGATGCCGAAATGCTAACTAATAATACTAAAAATTTTAGTACCTATATGGGTTTTGAGCTAAATTTAACTGCTCCTCAAATAATTCTGCAGGATGGGGATGAACTCTTTTTGGGTTCTGAAAAAGTAAAAGTTATCCATACACCGGGGCATACAAAAGGCAGTATTTGTCTCCTTGCAGGAAAATATTTGCTCAGTGGAGATACTTTATTTGAACAAAGCATAGGGAGAACTGATTTTCCCGGAGGGAGTCATACTGCGATAATTGATTCTATTAAGAATAAGCTCTTTGTATTGGATGATGATGTTTTGGTTTTTCCAGGGCATGGTCCTACTACCTCCATTGGGTTGGAAAAGGTAAATAATCCTTTTGTAAATTATGTTTCATAATGCATAATAAAGTATTGATTTTAGATTTTGGTTCTCAATATACTCAATTGATTGCCCGGAATGTGCGTTCTTTAAACATCTACTGTGAGATTCAACCCTTTCGGATAAGTTTAGAACAAATACAATCCTTTGCTCCAAAAGCAATTATCCTTTCAGGAAGTCCATATAGTTTAAGTAAAAAAGATTCACCAAAACCGAATGAAGGAATTTGGCAACTGGGAATTCCTATTTTGGGAATCTGTTATGGTATGCAATTATTAGTAACTCATTATGGGGGAACAATTTTACCTTCAAATAAAAGAGAATATGGCTCTGCAATATTAAATATTGTTAACTATAATGAATTACTTGCCGGATTGAAAGATAGGGAAGAGGTCTGGATGAGCCATAGTGATGCTATTTCCTGTTTACCCGAATGCTTTTCTGTATTAGCGAAAACGGATAAATCACCTTACGCTGTTATAGTTCATCAAAAATTTCCTTACTATGGTTTACAGTTTCATCCGGAAGTAGCAGACACAAAAAACGGCATAAAGGTATTGAAGAATTTTCTGATTAAGATAGGAAAGATAACTGCTGATTGGACTCCTAGCACATTTATCAGTGAAAGTATTGAAAAAATAAGAAAACAAGTAGGTAAACAAAAAGTCCTTTTGGGCTTAAGTGGAGGGGTTGATTCTTCAGTTACTGCTGCTTTACTTTATAAAGCAATCGGAAAACAGTTACTGCCAATTTTTGTGGATACAGGATTGATGCGTTACAATGAAGCAGAAAGAATTAAAGAGACCTTTTCTGCCTATCCGGATTTAAATATTCGCTTTGTAGATGCCAGTAACACATTTCTTTCCCGGCTAAAGGGAATTTCCGATCCGGAAACAAAGAGGAAAATAATCGGTAGGACTTTTATTGAGGTCTTTGAACAGGCAGCATCAGAATATGCAGGAGTGCATTTTTTAGCTCAGGGAACTTTATATCCCGATGTAATTGAAAGTGCATCCCCGATAGGACTTTCTGCTACAATAAAAAGTCATCATAATGTAGGCGGTTTACCGGAAAAAATGAATTTAGTTTTAATTGAACCCTTAAGAGAACTCTTCAAAGATGAAGTTAGAGAAGTTGGCACCTTGCTTGGTTTACCGGATTCCATAGTGCAAAGGCATCCCTTTCCAGGACCGGGTTTAGCTGTTAGAATTATAGGAGCAGTAAATGAAGAAAAAGTCCGCCTTCTGCAACTTGCAGATGAGATATTTATTAGCGAATTACAAAAAAATGGTCTTTACAACAGAACCTGGCAAGCATTTGTTGTTCTTTTACCTGTTAGAACAGTTGGAGTAATGGGTGATGAACGTAGTTACGATCAAGTTTGTGCTCTAAGAGCTGTAGATAGTGTTGATGGGATGACAGCTACTTTTACTCCGTTACCAATAAAATTTTTGCAAAAAGTTGCCAATCGTATCTGTAACGAAGTGAAAGGAATTAGCAGAGTGGTTTATGATATTTCCTCAAAACCGCCTGCTACAATTGAATGGGAATAAAAGAGAATGTGGCTAACTATTCTGAAAGATATGCAATTACAATATCTGTTACAAGCAATGCCAAACTTTTATCTTGACAGAAAAAGCTCCATTCCAATTTGGAATAATAAAGCCACTCATTTTAACGAGGTGGGGGCGTAGTTCAGTTTGGTTAGAACGTCTGCCTGTCACGCAGAAGGTCGCGAGTTCGAGTCTCGTCGCTCCCGCCATTTTCAAGAGGAATGGCAAATTCCCTATTGCTACATACTATAGAAAATGATTTTATTAGCGCTTTTCAATATCCTTCTGGAAACAATATATTTCCTTTTCTTCCCTTTCCTCTATCTTTTTTTAAAAAAGAAGAATTATGTAGCAAGCATTAAAGCCGAAGGAGAAGATACCCATAAAGGAATTTTGTTTCATTCTGCTTCTATGGGAGAATTAACTGCTATCAAAGCTCTGGTTACAAAATATTTACAAGAGCATCCTGAACTTAAACTTTGCATTACAACAAGCACTGTTACGAGCTGTAGAGAAGCAAATAAAATAAGCCCCGAAGTAAAAGGATTTCTTTCTGTTCTTGATTTGCCACATTTGCGCAATCGTCAATTAAAACGAATTAATCCAGGTCTGATTTGCATTGTGGAAACAGAGATTTGGCCCAATATGTTGCTTTGGGCAAAGCGCAATAAAGTTCCCGTTTTGTTTTTAAATGCCAGAATGTCCAAACGCACCTTAAGGGGTTACCGTTTATTGAAATTCCTGTTTCGGAAATTACAGAGTCCTATAACAGAAATCCATACGCAAAGCAAAGATGATGCTAAGCGTTATCGGAAGATATTTAACAAACCTGTATATGTGAGCGGCAACCTCAAATTTTCTTTAACTTTAAAGGATTATAATGCAGAAAAGATTAGAGAAGAATGGGGATATAAAAGCGACGATTTTATTATTTGTTGGGGTTCATCCCGTCCAGGTGAAGAAGCGTTACTGATTTCTATTTATCCATCTCTGAAAGAAGTTATTCCCAAATTGCATTTAATAATAGCACTGCGGCATCCCAGACGCCTGGATGAAGTGAAAGAATTATTAGATAATTTTTCCTACAGCTGTTTTACTACGAGAAAGGAAAATAGCAGAGCAGAAGAAATTCTGATAATTGATACATTGGGCATTTTAGATCAGGCATATTGTATTTGTGACATTGCTATTGTAGGGGGTTCTTTTTATGATTTTGGCGGGCATAATCCTCTGGAACCGGCTTATTACAAAAAACCGGTTGTAATTGGAACCTATCATTATTCCTGTAGAGAATCCGTGAAAAAACTGAAACAAGCAGGAGGAATCATTATTAGCAATAAAGATGATTTACCTGCAGATCTGATTGCTATATATAAAAATAAAGAGTTACGAGAAAAAATGGGTAAAGCAGCAAAAAAGGTCTTGACTGAAAATGCTCACACTTTGGATATATATTTTAAAGCATTAGAAAAATGGCTGAAGGAGGAATAGTGAGAGAAGCAATGTATTATATACACGAAGGAAATAAAATACGCTGTCAACTTTGCCCGCGGGGATGTTTATTGAGCGAAGGTAAAAAAGGGGTTTGCCGCAGCCGGGAAGTCATAAATGGTTCTTTAATTGCTAATGCTTATGGGAAAACAACTTCTCTGGCACTTGACCCGATAGAAAAAAAACCGCTCTATCATTTTCATCCAGGAACGATGATTGTTTCTTTAGGTCCCAATTCCTGTAATTTAACCTGCAAGTTTTGTCAGAACTGGGAAATCAGTCAGCAAGAATATCCAACCCGTTATCTGGCAATTGAGGATTTGATTGAAATTGTTAGGCAACAACGAGATCAGCAGGTTGCTTTCACTTACAGCGAACCCTTAATGTGGTATGAATATATTCTGGATTTTTCTACTAAAGCCCCTGATATTGATATTGTTTTAGTTACCAATGCTTACATCAATAAAGAGCCCTGGCAAAATATATTAAAGGTAGTAAAGGCAGTGAATATAGATATAAAGTCCTATAGAGATAAATTTTATCAGGAAATATGTGGTGGAAAACTTGATATTGTTTTAGCTAATATTATAATAGCCAAAGAAATGGGTGTGCATTTAGAACTTACCAATCTGCTTATTCCGGGCTATAATAACAGTGAAGAAGAACTAAATGACCTGGCTGAGTTTATTGCTTCAGTAGATAAAAATATCCCACTTCATATTTCTGCTTACCGTCCCTGTTACAAAATGACTGTTAGACCTACTACTAAAGAAGAAGTGGAGTCCGCTTGTGAAATTGCGTCTAAATATCTGAATTATGTTTACGCAGGTAATGTCCATTCTTCACGGTTTTCCCGAAGATAGATGAAGAAGTATTCTATTTTAAATGATCTGAGACCTGCAGATGTAGTTTTAATATTACTGATTTTATTAGCCATAATTTTTTCTGCCAGATACTATTTAAGCAACAAACCTCATTCTCAGGTATATATTTATAAAGACAATCAGCTCTTTGGGATTTATTCATTAGAAAAGGATAAAATCATTAAAATTGATGTGCATAACACTGTGGAAATAAAAAACGGTAAGGTTAGAATGAAATTTTCTGATTGTCCTGATAAGCGTTGTGTAAAACAGGGCTTTACCAAGTCAATGCCCATAATTTGTCTGCCCCGTAAAGTAGTGATAGAAATAAATGATAACGGCAAGCAAAAGAAATTAATCCTACAGTAGGAAGGGTAAATGTTAAAATTTGCATTGTATGTTTCCAATCATGGTTTTGGACATTCCACCCGGATTTGTGCATTAGCAGAAGAACTTATTCGTTATGGAGTTTTCTGTCATATTATTACTTTTAAGCCCTCTTTTCTTTTTCAAAACCTTAATCCGCATTATTTTGTTTTACATCAGCGAGCAGTAGATATTGGAGTGAAACATAATGAAAACCTTAAAGTGGATATAACAAAAACGGTTAATTCACTGATGGATTTACTTTCTAAACGCAACGCTATTATGAAACGGGAAATTGAATTTTTAAGACGGGAAAAGATTGATTGTATAATTGCAGATATTCCTTTTCTGGTAAGCGATTTTACTTCCTATTGCCATATTCCTGTTTTTGCAGTAACCAATTTTGAATGGCATTTTATTTACAGCTCTCTTTTGGCTGATAAGGAAAATATAGAAAGTAAAAAGGAAGAGCCAGATACCTTTAATTATACTCAACAATACAGAGAAACAGCGTCCTCTGAATACTCAAACGATTTTTTGGTTACTAATAATTTAAAACCGGTTTTAAATTTAATTTGGGCTTTATATCAACGCTTTGATGGATGTTTCCGTTTACCATTCAGCACTGATGAAAGTATGTCTGCGTTTAAGGATTATATTTCCTGCGGATTGCTTTCCCGAAAAAAAGATAACTATAACGATATCCGGTGGCAATATAAGCTACCTGAAGAAATACCAATTTTACTGGTAATGTTTGGTGGAGAAGGAATTATGGAACTGAATTATGAAGAACTCTGTTCTGCTTATCCGGGCATTGTTATCTCTACTCAAGCAGGCATAAAAGCCCAAAACCATTTACAAATATCTATAGATGATGATTTTTTGGATTTTATTTATAGCGCTGATATTATTCTTTGTAAACCAGGATATAGCACTTTCGCAGAAGCTGCCCAATTAGGAAAATTTATTATCTATTGTCCACGCTCTAATTATCCTGAAGAAATAGCTCTAATTGCAGGACTGAAAAACTATCCTAATTGCTTGCAGATAGATACATTACAACTAAATGACAAGCAGTGGGAAGCTATTTTCAAAGACATTAAACCCCGGAAAATTAGAACTAAAAAATATCAAAACTGTAATACTGATGTTGCTGGATTGATATTGAAAAAATATACTCAACTGCAAAAAAGAAAATTACTTAGTGTCTTTGACCTCGGTTCCAACAATTTGAATTATGTGCTCTTTGACCTGGAAAATGGCCAAATAATTCACAAAACCCAATTGACCACTGCCTTAGGAACTGCCTTAAAAAATAATAAAATAAGTGAAAAACGCCTAAAAAGTGTTAAGCAGAAAATAAGTAAATTGTTCCAACTGGATTCTTACCTAAAATCAGAGAAAGTTCTTTTAGCTACAGGAGTTATGCGTATTGCCTTAAATGCTAATCTATTAATTGATTGGATTGCAGATAAATATAATATAAATTGCAGAATAATCTCGCCGCAGGAAGAAATCCGTTATGCTTATTTCGCGGCAAGACACTACGGAAGTAGGGAAGAGTCAGCTCTGGCAATTGATATTGGGGGTTTTTCTACAGAGCTTATCAATTTGGATAAAGAAAAAAAACAGCAGGGATATAGTTTACCATTTGGTTTACTGACTTTGGTAAATGATTTTAAGGAAGATGTGGAAACAGCAGGGAATTTTATTCAGCAAAAGCTCAATGATTTACCCTATAAAGGTTCATATCGTCTTATTGGTATTGGACTTACTTACACTTATCTGGCAGGAGTTATTTTCCAAACTAGTTATAATGATATAGAAAAACTGGAAGGAAAAGCAATCAGTAAAAAACAATTGCAGGAACTTTCTCATTCCATTGAAGTTAGAGACGAACAGAAATATTTACCCTTTTTAATAGAAGAGAGTTATGTTCCTGTGCTGAAATTAAGTATCGCTTTCAGTATTTCTTTGCTGGACAGATTTGAGACCTCTAAAATTATAGTTTGTAACTCTGGAATGGCTGTTGGCTACGCTTGCTGGCGTTCCAGTAAAATAAGAAACAAGGTTCCCCAATGAAATTTTATATAGAGACCTATGGCTGTCAGATGAATGTGGCAGATAGTGAATTGATAGCCAGCATTTTAACTTCAGCAGGTCATCAGGAAGTAAATCAAATAAGCGAAGCAGATTTAATCTTATTTAATACCTGCAGTGTTAGGGCTCATGCTGAAGAAAGAGTATTAGGTAGAATTCAAAGTGAGATGCATCGTAAGAAAGAAAACCTTCATCTCCAAATTGGCGTAGTTGGCTGTATGGCACAACGATTGGGTAAAGAAATTAACAAGAATAATTTGGCTGTTGATTTTATAGTAGGGGTGGATCAATATCAAAACCTACCCAAGATAATAATAGATGAAACAGAGAATACCCTTTTAACGAAGCTGGATGCAACGCAGTTATATAAAGATATACAACCAGTTTATCATCATAATTATTGTGCTTATGTTACTATTATGCGGGGGTGTAATAATTTTTGTTCCTATTGCATTGTTCCTTATCTTAGAGGTAGAGAACGCAGTCGTCCCTGGCAGGATATTATACAGGATACAATTTCTGCCGGTAATAATGGTAGAAAGGATATCACTCTTTTGGGTCAAAATGTGAATTCCTACTTGGATGGAGAGGTAAATTTTCCGCAATTATTAACCAAGCTCAACGAACTGGTTAACATATACCGGCTGAGGTTTATTACTTCTCATCCGAAGGATTTATCTGAGGAATTGATTAAAGTGCTGGCAAATTCAGCTAAAATATGCGAACATATACATTTACCCGTTCAAAGCGGGAGTGATCGGATATTAAAAACAATGAACCGTAATTACACTGTTCAACATTATAAAACTTTAGTTGATAAATTACATAACTCTATACCTAAGATAGCGATAACTACAGATATTATGACCGGTTTTCCAGGAGAAACAGAAAGCGATTTTCAAAAAACACTTACTCTAATGGAAACACTTGAATTTGATGATGCTTTTTGTTATAAATTTAGTCCACGAACGGGAACCGCAGCTGCAACTTTTTCCAATCAAGTTCCTGAATCGGAACGACTGGTTCGTTTACAGCAAATGATTGAACTGCAACGCAGAATTACTCTGAAAAAAAACAAAGAACAAATTGGACATAAAGTTGAGGTTTATGTTGAGGGCTACAGCAAAAAAAGTAGAAAAATGGTTTTCGGAAAAACTCGCGATTTTAAAACTGCAGTTCTTCCGGGAACAGAAGATGACTTTGGAACTTTAAAACAAATTGAGGTTAGGGATGCTACAGCGAGCACACTTATCTGTTTTTAACCGGATGTTCGTAAGTTGTGATAAGACATATTATGTAAACTTGCAGATAGAGGAACTAAATAATACGCATTGTAATAACTTATCCCCTACCCTTAATACAATTAAAAACATCATTAATTTATAAGGAGGAAAAATGAAAAGTATGACCGGTTTTGGAAGTTCGTTAATAAATAGAGACAACATTGAGATTGAATTGGAGATAAAATCTATAAATGCCCGTTTTTTAGATTTAAGAATTTTCCTTCCCCGAGAGCTGAGTTTTTATGAAACTGAAATAAGACAGCATATAATAGGGGTTCTATCGCGTGGTACAATTGAAGTAAGAATCAATTTTAACGATTATCGTGAACCGAAATTAGTATTAAATAAGACCAAGTTATTAAAATACAATGATTTGGCTATGGAAGCAGCAAAACTTTTAGCCAGTGAAGAAGTTGTTTCTATAGAATTTTTATTAAAGGAACAGGGAGTTATTGAAAGTGCGGACCGTTTGGCAGAAGATGAAATGTTGGCGAATGTATTAAATGAAGCATTAGAACAGGCACTGCATAGAATAAATGAATCAATGCTCGTTGAAGGAAGGCAAATTAAACAGATGTTGATTGACTCTATGCAAAAAATTCAAAAAGCATTAAACGCTATATCGGAAATGTGTGAACCATTTAAAAAAGAACTATTTGAAACGATGCACAGGCATATTGAAGAGCTTATGGGAACATATCCAAAGGAAAATCTGGAACAACGCCTTATTCAGGAATTAGCAATCTATATAGATAAATATGACATAGGTGAAGAATTAAGCCGCTTGTATGCTCATATCAATACCTTTAATTCTACTCTTCAAGGAGAAGGAGATATTGGCAAAACATTGAATTTCATCATTCAAGAAATGCAACGTGAGGCAAATACTTTGGGTTCAAAATTCTCCACTGCCCAAAGTTTCCCTTGGATTTTAGCTATCAAAGAAGAAATAGAAAAATGTCGGGAGATGATTCAGAATGTTGCCTGAACCAATTCTGAAGTGGAAATCCTGGCCCCTTATGGAACGTCCCTGGACATCTTTATTATTAATTTTATTCTTGATTTTGCTTTCCTTTTTATTATATTATATTACTGTAACTAGTTGGCAGCAGCCTTTTTTTTACATTTTGGGAATGCTTTTGGTTTTAGGTAACCTTCTGCCCTATTTTATTTTAACCGAATATGAAATTTATGAGGACAAGGTGCAGGTGCGTTATCTCTTTCTTAAAATCAATCGTCCCTATACCGATTTTGGCTGTTTTTATGAAGATAAACGCGGTATAATGCTTTCTACTTTTACGATGCCAAGACGTTTAGACCCTTTTAGAGGTTTATCATTGCGTTTTTCTGCTGATAAACAAGAAAGAGAAAAATTAATTGAAATCCTAATGCAAAAAATAGGAAAAAAATATTAAGGAACACTATGAAATATAATGAATTAAAACAGACAATATTAGAACATTTCCAGAAATATCCGCATACTGGCTTGTCCTACAATGAAATAGTAAACACTTTTCAGCTTCCTAAGGCGGAAAAAGCATTACTCAGCGGTATTCTCAGTGGCTTAATGGATGAAGGTATTTTAACCAAAGACCGGAAAAAATATCACTTAAAACAGAAACCTAAAGTTCAACATCTCTCCCCCACTCCCAATCCTAAATTATTACAGGGAATTTTTGATGCTACACCATTATCCAGAGGTTTGTCTTATGCTTTTATAAGAACACCGGAGAGGGACTATTATATAGATGCAGAAGATACGCTAAATGCTTTTCATAACGATGTTGTAGCTTTTGAAGTAAAATATAGAAAGGGGCATCAGGATTATGCTGTTATCCGTAAAATAATTCAAAGAAGCTCAGACCAACTGGCTGGAGAACTTATTATAAAAAAAGGTGTTAACAATTTTATTTGCAGTAACCCCAAAATATTCAGGTGGTTTTATGTTTCTGATCCAGCTGGGGGAAAGAATGGAGATAAAGTTATTTTAAAAGTAACCGATTGGGGAAATCCGCAAATGGGAAAAATGCCTGTTGGTAAGGTTATAGAGGTCTTAGGAAAATCTGGTGAACCGGAAGTGGAGCTTTTAGCTGTTATTCGTCAATATAATTTACCTTTGGAATTTCCTGAAGATGTAATTGCAGAGGCAAATCAGCTCTCTAAAGATATAAAACCTGAAGATTACAGGAATCGGAGGGACTTGCGTAATCTCTATTCCTTTACAATAGATCCGATTACAGCTAAGGATTTTGATGATGCAATAGCTATAGAAAAAACGGATAAGGGCTGGTGTCTTTATGTTCATATTGCTGATGTAGCACATTATTTGACAGTTGAAGGAGCTATTTTTCAGGAAGCAAGTAAGCGTGGTAACAGTTTTTATTTTCCTAAAAGAGTTATACCTATGCTGCCGGAACGCTTATCAAATCTTATCTGCAGCTTGCGACCTGAAGAAGAAAAACTCTGTTTAACCGTGCAAACTGAATTTGACCGTAAAGGACAAATTTTTTCCCAGCAAATATATGAAAGCGTTATTTGTAGTAAAGCACGGCTTAATTATGACGAAGTAGATAAGCTTTTTGCTAATCAGGAAGCGGATTTACCTGAAGAATTAAAACAAAATCTATTGGAAGCCAGAGCTCTATCCCGTCTTTTAACTGAAAAAAGAATGAGCGCCGGTTACATTTTTTTTGATTTACCGGAAATTGAATACGAATATGATGAAAACGGTTTTCTAAAGCATTTAACCCTGGCTGAAGAAACCGAAAGCCATAAAATAATAGAAAATTTTATGCTGGTTGCCAATGAATATGTTGCCACACGCCTTTCACAAACTGCTCCAGCAACAATTTATCGCGTTCATAGCGACCCCGATTTTAACAAGCTGGAACGACTTATTGAACTTCTTTCCTATTATGGGGTGAAGTGGGTTATGTATGAAAATTTGAATAAATCACTCCAGTATTTGCTAAATTCTTTTCCCAATGATGCATATCATAAGGTCTTTGACCGCATTTTACTAAGAAGTATGAAAAAAGCTAGATACAGCACTGAACATATTCATCATTTCGCTTTAGCAATGGAGACATATACACATTTTACCAGTCCTATTCGGCGTCTTTGTGATTTGATTATTCATTATCTTTGTAAGGCCTATTTATGCAACAGCAATTCTCAAAAATTTGCACCTTCTCAACTTAAACATTATGCAGATGTTGCTTCTGAACAAGAAATTCAGGCAGATCAATCAGAACGCGATATAGAAAGAGTTTATAGCCGGACTATGATGCAAGAGCACGAAGGAGAAATTTATAATGGAATGATTATTTCAGTTAATTCCCGGGGCTTAATTGTCCAATTGGAAGAGATTCCGGTTACGGGAGTTATTGAAGAAATCAATTTAGGAGAAGGTTATTGGGAATATCTAGAGCGCGAAATGCGCTATATAAACCGCCGAACTCACCAATTTTATCAATTAATGGATACTTTGTTTGTTACAATTAGTTATGTAGATGATGATATTTACTTGCTTCCAATAACCAAATCACTTCGCCATAATGTGTCTAAAGCAAAGATTTCCTGGTCATCCCGAAAACCCGGAAGGACGACGTCCTCGTCGTCCCAAAAATCCGGAAGGACGACGTCCCCGTCGTCCCAGAATCACGGAAGGACGACGTCCCCGTCGTCCCAAAAACCCGGAAGGACGATGTCCCCGTCGTCCAAATCCTCCCCATCTTCAACCACAAGAGGCAGCAAATGAAAAAAGCAATCGGTATTTTTGATTCCGGTGTTGGTGGCTTAACCGTTTATAAAGCCATTCGTAATACTTTTCCCAATGAGGACTTAATTTATTTTGGAGACACTGCCCGAGTGCCTTATGGACCAAAATCTCCTAATACCATTATTGACTATTCCTTGCAGAATGCGCGTTTTTTGCTCCAGCAGGGAATAAAAATTTTAATTGTTGCCTGCAATACATCTTCCGCAGTAGCAATTCCCGCTTTACAAAATTTAAGCGATATTCCCGTTATAGGTGTTATTGAACCGGGTGCGGAACAGGCAGCTAAAACCACTAAAAATAAACGCATTGGAGTGATTGGAACGGAAGGAACAATTCATAGCGGTGCTTATACTGTTGCAATCAATAAATTATTACCCGAGGCAGTTATTTTTTCCCAACCCTGTCCTCTTTTTGTTCCCTTGGTTGAAGAGGGATGGCAGGAGCACTATGTAGCGAATATAATTGCAGAAGAATATCTTGTAGATATGAAAAAGCAAAATATTGATACTCTTGTTTTGGGCTGCACTCATTATCCGCTGCTGTCTAAAACCATTCAAAAAGTTATGGGAGAAGAAGTTACATTGGTAGATAGTGCAAAAGCAATAGCTGCATATCTAAGCTGTTATCTGGATAGAGAAAACGATGGACAAAAAGGTAAAGATACTTTTTATGTGAGTGATAACGAAAGTAAATTCTCCGAAATTGCTCAACGCATTTTGCAGGATAATATTAGTAATTTAACCCGCGTGCATCTTTATGAAAGCTGGTTTAAGGACTGACCAAAAACATAGTGTAAAAAAATATAAAAATGAATAAGAATACTTTCTTCCTTAATTGCATTACCTACTCATTGCTTACCCATTACGGATGGCATCCGTAATGAGTCCGTATTGTTAAAGTAATGCTAATAGGAACGACCTTATTTTCCAGATTTTAATTATTATATTTCAAAAAATTAGATTAAATATAAAGAGGTAACATTATGGAACCCTTAATTTTAACTGCTGCTATAACGGGAGCGGAAACAACCCGCGCAGATCAACCCAATTTACCTGTAACTCCAGAAGAACAAGCAAAAGAAGCAAGAGCTTGTTTTGAGGCAGGTGCCAGAGTTATTCATTTACATATCAGGGAAGATGACGGAAGACCTTCTCAGCGGTTAGATCGTTTTCAGGAAGCCATTTCTGCTATTCGCAAGGCAGTTCCGGAAATTATCATTCAAATAAGTACCGGAGGTGCTGTCGGCGAATCATTTGATAAACGACTTGCCCCTTTAGCTTTAAAACCGGAAATGGCAACTCTTAATGCCGGCACTTTGAATTTTGGAGATGACATTTTCATCAATCATCCTGCTGATATTAGGCGTTTGGCAGAAGCATTCAAAAAATATGATGTAGTCCCTGAAGTGGAAGTTTACGAATCAGGTATGGTTGATGCTGTTGCCCGTTTAATTAAAAAAGGGGTTATAACTCACAGTCCATTGCACATTCAGTTTGTTCTTGGCGTCCCTGGAGGAATGAGTGGTAAGCCCAAAAACCTGATGTATATGATTGAACATTTGAAAGAAGAAATCCCTACAGCAACCTGGGCTGTAGCTGGAATTGGTAGATGGCATATTCCTACTTCTTTAATAGCAATGGTTACAGGTGGTCATATCCGCTGTGGATTTGAAGATAACATTTTTTATCATAAGGGAGTAATTGCTACTTCCAATGCGCAATTAGTAGCCCGTTTAGCACTTATTGCAGAAGAAATTGGTCGCCCTCTTGCTACTCCGGAACAGGTAAGAGAGATTTTTGCTTTAAATAAATAAAAGAGGTAGGTATGGAATTAACGGAGAATGCACTAAAGGTTCTGGAAAAAAGATATTTTCGTAAAGATGAAAATGGTGTTCTGATAGAGGACTGGCAAAAAATGCTTACTCGTGTTGCTGCTAATATTGCAAGCGGTGATGAGGAAAAAACCCGTCGCTTTTATCGGTTAATGGATGCGGGATATTTTTTACCCAATTCTCCTACTTTAATGAATGCCGGTGGTGATTTACAGCAGCTTTCCGCCTGTTTTGTGTTACCTCTTGAAGACAGTATGGAAAGTATTTTTGAAACGGTTAAAAATGCAGCACTAATTCATAAAAGCGGAGGTGGAACTGGTTTTTCTTTCAGTCGTTTAAGAGAAGCTAATGCCCGGGTTCGTTCTACCAATGGTGTTTCCAGTGGACCACTGTCTTTTTTGAAGGTTTTTAATGCTGCTACCGATGCTGTTAAACAAGGTGGAACCAGAAGAGGCGCTAATATGGCAATCTTAAATGTTGATCATCCACAGATTCTGGATTTTATAACCTGCAAGGAAAATCCTGCTGCATTAAACAATTTCAATATCAGTGTAGGTGTAACAGAGGAGTTTATGCAGGCAGTTGCCAATGATGATGAATATAATCTAATTTCTCCTCATACTGGAGCTATCAGTAAAAAGCTGAAAGCTAGAGATGTATTTGCCCTGATTGTGAAAATGGCACATAAAAATGGCGAACCGGGTATTGTGTTTTTAGACCGTCTAAATAATGCCAATCCTACTCCTGCACTGGGCAAAATTGAGTCCACTAATCCTTGTGGAGAACAACCCTTACTTCCTTATGAGGCATGTAATTTGGGTTCTATCAATCTTGCTCTGCTGATTAAAGATGGAGATGTAAATTGGGATAAACTGAAAGAAGTTGTGCAAGATAGTGTTGACTTTTTAGATGCAGTAATTGATGTTTCCAAGTTTCCCCTACCTCAGATTGAAAATATTTCCAAAGCCAACAGGAAAATAGGATTGGGAGTTATGGGCTGGGCAGATTTATTGTTTCAATTAAAAATTCCTTATGCCAGTGAAGAAGCAGTTACTCTTGCTGCCAAACTTATGGAATTTATTGATTTTTATGCCAAAAAACACTCTTCTGAACTTGCCGTTAAAAAAAGTGCTTTCCCTAATTTTCCGGAAAGCATTTATGCTAACGGTTCCTTGAAACGCGAAACTTTAAACCAAGATTGGGAATCCTTAAAAGAAAAAATAAAAAAAGAAGGAATTCGCAATGCAACCCTTACTACTATTGCTCCTACGGGAACAATTAGTATGATTGCCGATACTTCCAGCGGAATTGAACCCCAATTTTCCCTTGCTTATGTAAAAAATGTGATGGATGGTGAAAAATTAATCTATGTGAATAAATATTTGCAGAAAGCACTGGAAGAAAAAGGAATATATCATAAGAAGCTTTTAGAAGAAATTTTAACGCGTGGCTCTCTTGCCTGTATTGAGGATATTCCTGAAGAATTGCAAAAAGTGTTTCAAACCGCTCATGACATAAGTCCCGAATGGCACATCAGAATGCAGGCAGCTTTTCAAAAATATACGGATAATGCTGTAAGTAAAACTATAAATTTTCCCAATTCCGCTACAGTAGAAGATATCCAAAGTGCCTACGAGCTTGCCTATCATCTTGGCTGTAAAGGAGTTACTGTCTATCGCGATGGCAGCCGGGAAAGCCAGGTTCTCTATTTGGGAACTCAAATAACAACATCCGAAAAAACAGACCAAAAAGTAGCACCAAGAACCAGACCGGAAATAACCAAAGGCATAACTCAACGCCTGGAAACTGGCTGCGGTCATATGTATGTGACTATTAATACCGATGCTCAAGGTGCCTGTGAGGTCTTTATTCAAATGGGAAAAGTGGGAGGATGTGCTTCTGCACAACTGGAAGCTATTGCCCGTCTTGTATCTTTGGCTCTGCGTTCCCAGATCAAGATTGAATCCATTACCCGACAATTGAAAGGAATTCGTTGTCAGTCACCGATGTGGAATAAGGGGAAAATGATTACTTCTTGTGGAGATGCAGTCGGTCAGGCACTGGAACAGTTTGTAACTTTTTATACAAAAGGACAAATTCAAAGCGGCGAATTCTCCGCTGAAAATGAAAATCCAGATTCTCCTAAACAATTTGGAAATGGCTTTGCTCTTTGTCCTGACTGCGGAAATACTATTGAACACACAGAAGGATGTTTAAAATGTCCTGCCTGCGGTTGGAGTAAATGTTAACCCGTGCTTGACAAAAGTAGTGCTTTTTGTTTTTTGCCTTATCTGCTGAAGTGGAATTTGGCAAACCCTTAAAAAAGGAGTATAAATGCGTTGTAAATATTGTAATGCTCGTCTTGCTGTTCACGATATCTGGTGTATGCAATGCGGTAAACAGACACCTGTAATCAAAAATGAACTCTATGCAATGAAATCCTTCTCAGAAACCTGGAAAGCATACAAGAGCAAAATGTCCTCTTCCCTACCTGGAGCTGGTTTTGCTATTATTTTAGGTTTGATTCCAATTGCAGTTTTAATTTGGCTCTTCAGCGGTATAATTCAATTGGAATGTAATACAGCAACGCAGATGTTATTAAACCTGCTTATCAAATCTGTTGCTTTTTCTCTGTTTATTCCTTTCATTTTAATTGCTTTTAAGCCCATTTGTAAACATAATGATTATCATCTTAAGCTGGCGGAAATGTTTTCCGCACTGCGTAGTTATCCACGCTATTTTCTTTGGACTCTCATCAACGCTTTATATTATAGCGTCATCTATATAATTTGTTTTGGTTTACCCAATTTTGCATCTGCTCCCATTTTGCGTTTGGTTTGGTTGGTTTTAGTTAATTATTGGGTTGCTATTGTGTTACCTTCTTTGGTCTTAATGGAAGAAATGTCTTATAATCCCTGGAAAGCAATCAAAAAGTCCTATCAGCATTTTCAGGATGTCCGCTGGAATATCTATCTGCTGGCTTTAGTTTTAGCTGGGTTAAATGCTTTGGGTTGTCTGTTTTTTTGGCTGCTTTTAATTCCCGAAGCTTTGATTTTACCTCTATCCTTATATGCTGTAAGAGATTATACCAGACGCTTAATTGACTTTGAATTGTTGAATTATCGTTTATGAGGTATCTTGTTTTATGAATCGTAGAGAAATTATTTCCCTCATCATTTTAGTTTTAGTAATCGGTTTCGGAACTTACAAATATCTGACCCGTTCCTTTACTGAACTTAAAAGTCAATACTTAATGGATACAATTGTAGAAATATCTGCCACTTCACAGAGTAAAAATGTTGGCAGACAGATAGATGCCGTTTTCAATTATATCCGCAATCTGGAAAATAAATTAAACGAATTCAATCCGCAAAGCTATCTGGCTAAAATCAATGCTGATACTTTAAATATGGTCTTTGAAATGGACTCCGATGTATATAATTTATTAACTATAGCAGATAGTTTATATAAAATAACCGGGGGCGCTTTTGATCCTACTATCAAGCCGGTATGGGATTTATGGGGTTTTAATGCTGAAAAACCTGTTCCTCCTGACTCCCTGAAAATAAGGAAAATGTTGGAAAAAGTGGATTTCAGCAAGATAAAATATACTCCTCAAAAACTGATTAAGCCAGCGGGTATGCAATTAACTTTTGGTGCTATTGCCAAAGGTTACATTCTGGATAAGGCAAGAGAATATATGCAGACCTTAAATTTGGATAGCGGATTTATAAATTGTCGTAGTTCTATGGCTTTTACGGGATTTAAAAAACCTCAGCTTGTTTATATTCAGCATCCGCGCCGATTAGATGATTACATTGCCAGTTTCAAAGTGCTAAATCAAAGTGTTTCTACTTCCGGAGATTATCAACAGTTTTATGAATACAAAGGTATTCGTTATCATCATATCATTAATCCCTTTACGGGTTATCCGGTTCCCGATGTGCATTCAGTAACAATTCTTTGTCCTTCTGCTGCCTGGTCTGACGGGCTTTCCACAGCACTTTTCTTGTTGCCTCCGGAAACTGCAATCTCTGTAATTAAACAGTTTTCGGATTGTGACGCCATTATTTATTACACTAAAGATGATTCTCTCGTTTCTCTCAAAACAGAAGGAATGAAAGAAAGGGAGTTAAACGAAAATTTATGAGTATACCGGACATCCAATCTCAACCCGATAACCGTAAAATAACAATAGATAAAGTTGGTGTAAAAGGTATTCGTTATCCTATTGTAGTTCAGGATAGAGAAAAGGGTATACAGCATAGTGTTGCCGATTTAAATATCTATGTAGAACTTCCTCATCAGCGTCGGGGAACACATATGAGCCGTTTTCTTGAGGTTTTGAATCGTTATCATACTGAGGTTTTTATAGATAAACTGGATGCTTTTTTAAGTGAGCTGAAAACAACTCTGAAAGCTGATTCTGCCTATATTGACATTATGTTTCCCTTCTTTGTGAAAAAAAAGGCACCCGTTTCCCGCGTTTCTTCTCTTTTGAGTTATGATTGTAATTTCAATGCCTCATTTAAGGATAGTTTTGAACTCTGGATTGGAGTGAAAGTTCCGGTAACTACTTTGTGTCCTTGTTCTAAAGCAATCAGCGTTTATGGAGCTCATAATCAACGTTCAGAAATATTTATCAAAGTTCGTTACCGGGAATTTGTTTGGCTGGAAGAACTGATACAACTTGCGGAAAAGCATTCCAGTTGTGAGATTTATCCCCTTTTAAAGCGCTCGGACGAGAAGTATGTAACTGAAAAAGCATATAATAATCCTAAATTTGTAGAAGATGTAGTGCGGGAGATTACACTGGAATTAAATAAAGATAAAAGGATAACAGGATTCTATGTAGAAGCCGAAAATCTTGAATCTATCCACGCTCACAATGCTTATGCACTGATCAGTAAAAGTTAAAAACGCTATGAATAACAGGATAAATTCAGGGTTAAACAATATTCCCGAACCTGTTAGCAGAGTTTTAGCTAACGGACTGGAAGTTATTTCCATGCAGGATAATTCCAATTCTGTTCTTTGTCTTCAATTATACATTAGAACAGGTTCGGTTCAGGAAAATAAAAACCAGAAGGGCTACTCGCATTTTATTGAGCATTTGAGCTTTAAGTCCACCAAGGATTTTCCTTATAATGGAATTTCTCATTTTGCCACTGGTTTGGGTGGAATGCTAAATGCTTTCACCGATTACGATTGCACTTGTTACTATGTAAATCTTCCTTCCGAAAAATTAAAAGAGGGCTTATATATCCTTTCGCAGCTTGCTTTTCAGAGCACTTTCAGCCGGGAAGATGTTAAAAAGGAAAAGGATATTATTTTAGAGGAAATAAAACAGTATAAAAACGACCCCGAAACTGATTTTTTGGAATTTATCCAAAGCAGTTATTATCAAAAAAGTCCTCTTAAATATCCGATTTTGGGTAGTCCCGAAAGCATTATAAAAGCAGACTTTGAATCCCTGCAAAGGTTCTATAAAAACCGCTACAACCCGAAAAATGCTTTTCTGATTATTTGTGGTGATTTCCAGCAAGAGGAATTAAAATCTTTTCTGGATTATTATTTTGTGCCTTGGAAATACCGGGGTAAACTTATTAAACAGCCGCTAAATATTGAACCGGAAATAAATGGCTTCCGCTATTTTTATCGTCAGAAAGAGTTAAGTGAAAATACCATTGCCATTGCTTTACCCGAATTAAGCGAAAAACATCCTAACGCTAATGCTCTTTTAATTGCAATACGCTATCTGGCAATAGGAAAATCATCCCGTCTGTTTAAACGCCTGATGGAAGAAGAAAAAATTTGTTCCAGTGTGAAAGTAAGTTCTCTTTGCGGAGTTCTTTCCGGTGCTTCAGTTATTTCTATCACCCCTGTTTCTGATAAATATATCTCTGATGTTATCAAGATCTTCAGGTCTGAATATTCTGCTTTGCTGAACTACGGAATTCCTGAATACGAAATGAAGCTGATTAAAGAAGATATTATTAATAGCTGGTTATTCAGTTTTGAGGGAATGGAAAATCTTGCCGATTTGGTTGCTACGGAAAAATTTGCCGGAGACCTAAACCGACTTCAGAGCTATGGTGAAGAAATTACTGCTACTACTATTAGCGATGTAATGTCCACTATTCATAAATATTGGCTTCCTGATGGGCTTGCTGTTTATTATCAAGGTGCCTTTGAAAATGCTGATTTTGCCAATAATGCTTATGCTATAAAAAGTATTGCCCTGCAGCAAGATTTGGATTTTAACCCTGCCAACTTAGGCATAAAACCCTCTCTCAATCTGGAAATTACACCTTTGAACGAAGAAGCAGATCTAAAAACTGGCTCAATTGCTCAAATAGCTGAGAACTTCTATCAGATAATTCTTTCTAATGGAATGCGAGTTCTCTTTAAACAACTGAAAAACAAAAACATCAGTGGTTTTTCTCTTTCCACTCCTCTCAGCCAGATTTGTGAAACACCTTCCACTATTGGGCATAATTTCTTTTGCTCTTCCCTGTTGCTGTATAAAACTCAAAAACATAGTCATCAGGAGTTACAACAGTTTTCCCGGGAAAATGGATTTAATATCCGCTTAATTCATCATTTGGATACAACTACTTTCAGGGGGAAATGTTTAAGCGTTAATCTGAAAAAAGCATTGTCTATGCTAGCAGAAATAATTTATTTGCCTTGTTTTGATCGTAACTATCTTTCTCTTTTAACTTCAGCTGCATTAGATGAAATTCGGCGGGATAACGATTTTCCTGTTAGCTATGCCTATCTTAACTGGTATAAAATGTTGGTGGGAAACAATAGCAACCTTTTTCGCAGTTCCGGAAATCCTTCCCCAATTCGCTCAATAAAGATTAAACATCTTCAGGAATGGTATGAAAAATGGGATATCGGAAAGGACTTTTCTTTAGGCATTGTAGGTAATCATAAGCCGGAAGAAGTGTTAGAACTTTGTGACCGGACCTTGGGCTTAACTAAAACTGCATCCTCAGCGTTAATTCCTAAACCTGTTTATTCACCTTCAACAATTCATTTTAAAAGGAAATACAAAAAAACCGACCAGGCAATTATTTTTATCGGTGGTTTTGCCTGTCCTGCTTTGAAGCGTGACGAAAATACAGCTTTCTATGTTCTTTCTCAAATCCTGGGAGGTGACATTTCTTCCCGGTTTTTTTATATCTTACGGGAAAAATACGGCTATGCTTATCAAACAGGTTTTGAATTTCACTCGCTGAATGAGCTTGGTTTTTGGAATGCTTTTGCCTTTTGTAACCGCAATGATTACCGCAATTGTCTTTCTTTGCTGCAGGAGATTCTTTATTCTCTTAGAGAAAAAGAAGTTGATGAAGACGAACTGGAAAATGCCAAACAATATCTCATCGGAATGAACCGTTTTGAAGATGAAAGCGTTACCTATACAGCATCTATGATGTCTAACCTGTCAGCTTTGGGTTATGAATCCACTTATTATCTTTCCAGAGAAGAAAGGATTAGAAAAGTTAACAGGAATATAATTCAGCAAATTGCTCAAAAGTGGCTGCTACCTGAAAATCAATATATCTATCTGTTATTGTGATTATGTTGAAAATTGGTATTGATATCGGGTCAAGAAATACAAAAATTGTTATTTACAATGCACAATCAAAGCGCCTTGAATTCAGTGCTTTTCATACAACAGAACTTTCTATTACAGAGGGAGTTAACAACCTTTTAAAGGAAGGTTTTGCGGCTTTGAATATTAACCGGAAAATAAACACACTTGGAGTTACGGGCTACGGGCGCAAACTTTACCGCGATGCAAGCTCCGTTCTGTCGGAAATTAGTTGCCATACAGCCGGTTGCCTATATTATTTTCCTGAAATAAAAACTATTATTGATATCGGAGGTCAGGATTCTAAAATTATCACTCTTAACGAAAATGGCAAAGTAGCGGATTTTGTTATGAACGATAAATGTGCAGCAGGAACGGGAAGATTTTTGGAAATGACTGCTTTACGACTAGGCTGTAATGTTTCCGAACTTTCTCTTTTAGCTGAAAAATCCACGCAGGATTTAACTCTTAATTCCACCTGCGTTGTTTTCGCTGAATCCGAAATAATCGGAATGCTTTCTTCTTCTATTCCTCCAGAGGATATTGTTCGCTCTGTCCATCGTAGTATAGCAAAACGCATTTTGGCACAAATGTCTGTTATTGTTTGGGAACAACCACTTGTTTTTACCGGCGGAGTTGCTCTGAATAAAGATATGGTTAAGTGTTTGAGTGAAACATTAAATTCTCAATTACTTACACCTCCTGATCCGGAAATTACCGCTGCTTTGGGTGCTGCTATTTTAGCCAAATGAAGTTTGATTATCATATTCATACCGAGGATAGTTACGATAGTTCAATTAAAGCGGTTGATTTAATTAATAGAGCTATTCAACTAAATTATAATGAAATTGCTATTACTGAGCACCTGGACTTGTTACCCCTGGAAATTAAAAAATATGGTGCACCTTCCTTAGACCATTATTATAAGAGAATTAAAGAGTTACAGAGTAATACATCAAAAATTAATGTGCTTTGTGGAATTGAAATCGGTGACTATCAAAGAGTTAAAGAATATGCCCTTTCTTTGATTGAAGACATACAGTTGGATATTATCTTAGGTTCCGTTCATTTTTTAAGTGATAATACAAATGTTGCTGTTCCCCTTAAAAAACCTCTTACCAAAGAACAGGTTAAGGATTATTATCTGCAAAATTTAGCGTTGGTTTCCCAGTGTGATATTGATGTTCTTGCTCATTTAGGCGTTTATAAAAGAGGTTATCATTATATTCCTGATGAAAGTGCCTTCTATCCTTTAATTAAGGATATTTTGGCAACTATGATAGACCGCAATATTGCTCTGGAAATTAATTACAGTTCTTTGCGCAGAGGATACCCCACTTTTATTCCGGAAATTCCGATTTTAGAAATGTATCTTGATTTGAGAGGAAAACTCTTTTCTTTGGGGAGTGATGCACATCAAATAGAGCATTTTGACCTATATCGGGAGTTAATTCCTGCCAAATTTTGCACTTCTTTTCGCTATTTATAAATAATTTCCCCTCCGGAAGAACGACATCCTCGTCGTTCAAATTATAGTTTAAGGAGTTATCCACTTTACGGAAGAACCACGTCCTCGTCGTTCTATGCCATCTTCACTTTGTTTTTCCATTTTTTCAACCTGGCAATAGATCAACAAGTTCTCCTCTTTTTGACTATATAATAACAAAGTAACATTTCAGTAACAACCCCGTAACGAGACAACGGAAGTGTTACGGAAGTGTTACGGGGTTGTTAGTTAATCGTCAATATAACAAGCAAATAACTGATTTGAGAAACGGGAGACAGAATGTTTAACAATCCTATTATTGTTTAATGAATTAAGTGATTATTGAGCATTGAAAGTTATATATCTTTCCTGTGAATAATTTGCCGGTATAGAGTTATTTTTCTTTTAAAAATCTCAAGTGGTTACTATGTAAGTCAGGAGTCATTTGTGCATTGGTAACTTTCACCTTTGAAGTAACTTTTGTGGCACATATGACTCATGACGACCCTATAGACCAATCAAAAATAAAATCTGCGTAATCAGCGAAATCTGCGTGAAATGACGACCCTATAGACCAATCAAAAATAAAATCTGTGTAATTTGTATAATCTGTGAGAGATAGTCGTCACGAGTCCTCACTGCCAAACGAATTTGTGGGATGTGCATAAATATTGATGGCAGTGACGACTCCTGACTTACATTTGTGCTTTGATAACTTTCACTTTTGAAATAACTTTTGAGTTCTGGATAGCTTAAGTTGTTTTACAATATAATAATCTCCAAAATCCCTTTTATCCTGTTCATCCCAGACCTATTCAATCCCATAAATCCTTCCAATCCTTTTCATCCCAGACATATTTAATCCTTGTTTCCAAAATAAAATCTGTGTTATCTGTGTAATCTGTGAGAGAAAAAAAACGGAGGAACGGTATCCCCCCTTCTTTATTTCAATAGGACTGCTTTCTTGATATAAATCTCCTTTCCTGCCTGCATTCTAATGTAATAAATACCCGAACTGCAGAGGCAGCCATTATTATCCTCGCCTTCCCAAGTTAATTTATAGCTACCCTGCTCTTTATATCCCAATATAAAATTGCGCACTAATTGCCCCCGATTATTGTAGACCTCAATTATCACATCTGCGGGCATACTTATTTCATAGTCAATAGTTGTAAGGGGATTAAACGGATTAGGATAGATAGAACGGATGCCACTAAAGGATATAATATCAGGCAAACTTATACTATTTACTTCTTCTAATTTAGCAACAAAGATGTCTCTATCTCCACTGCTTGTTAAGGTAGTAGTTCCGAAGTTAGCACTTTCCATAAAAACACCGGTAACATAGCTATTTCCGTTAGCATCAAGAGCAATGCCATAACCACAATCATCAATTGCCCCCCCAGCTTGCTTAGCCCAGAGCCAGTTACCGTTGTGATCAATCTTAGCAACAAAGATGTCTAAATATCCACTACTGGTTAAGGTAGTAGTGCCGAAGTTAACACTTTCTTCAAAACCACTTGTAATATAGCTATTACCATTGGCATCAACAGCAATGCTATTGCTACCTTCATCACCTGTTCCCCCGGCTTGCTTAGCCCAGAGCCAGTTCCCGTCAATGTCCAGCTTGGTAACAAAGATGTCATAATCATAATAACCACTACTGGTTAAAGTAGTAGTACCAAAGGTTGCACTTTCTTTAAAACCACCTGTAATATAGCTATTACCATTGGCATCAACAGCAATGCCATTACCACTATCACCACTTGTTCCCCCGGCTTGCTTAGCCCAGAGCCAGTTCCCGTTAATGTCCAGCTTGGCAACAAAGATGTCAGAACCTCCACTACTGGTCAATGTAGTAGAACCAAAGGAACAATTACTACTATAAAAAATTCCTGTAACATAGCTGTTTCCGTTAATATCAACAACAATACCGTAACCATCATCATAATCTGTTCCACCGGCTTGCTTAGCCCATAGCCAGTTACCGCTGCTATCCAGCTTGGCAACAAAGATGTCAGAACCTCCATTACTGGTCAATGTAGTAGTGCCGAAGATTGCACTTTCTGCAAAAGCACCTGTAACATAGCTATTTCCGTTAGCATCAACAGCAATGCCATAGCCATAATCCCAACCTGTTCCACCGGCTTTATTTGCCCACAGCCAGTTCCCGTTAATGTCCAGCTTGGCAACATAGATTTCAGTATAATATTCACTGCTACTGGTCAATGTAGTAGTGCCGAAGTTTGCACTACCAGAAAAATAACCTGTAACATAGCTGTTTCCATTGGCATCAACAGCAATACTATTGCCAAAATCAAAATCTGTTCCACCGGCTTTCTTTGCCCAGAGCCAGTTACCGTTAATGTCCAGCTTGGCAACAAAGATGTCAGAACCTCCACTACTGGTCAATGTAGTAGTACCGAAAGTAGCACTACCATAAAAATAACCTGTAATATAGCTATTTCCGTTAGCATCAACAGCAATGCTAGAGCTACTATCATAACTTGTTCCTCCTGCTTTCTTAGCCCAGAGCCAATCCACATTTTGGGCAAAGAGTGCTACGGAGCAGAGAACTAAGATAAAGAATATAAATGTCTTTTTCATAATATCCTCCACGATATTTTTGTTTTCTTATTGGTTTGAGGAAAATGAAAGATTAATGTTAGTATATCTGTATTTTGTAAAGAAAGCAATTTGCTTTGGTTAGATAAGCTAAACATTTCTCTCACTTCTCTTTTAAATTTTCAATTAATAATATAATTCACTATACCCAAATTGTCAAGTTTTTTTTGGGGGGTGCGAGAATAGAGATGTAAAATTGGAAGGGAATAAGAGAAGTGATAAAAAATTAATAATACAGGAGAAACTGATGTTTGCAGCTATTTAATAGGAGTTTGCCAAAGATTAAATTTTTAAATTTCCTTAAGTATGGAGCTTTTATTATGATGTTTATCCCGAGTAGCAGCGGATAATTTTTCAACCTTTTTATTTTCATCCAAGGGCTACATATTTTCCTTGCCAAAAAATCCCCTACAGTTATTTGGTATAAAAAACATACCTGCGATGAGAGATAAGTTCTGGCATCAAGGGTGGAAAGCTATATTTTCCTCTTTGGTAAGCCATCCTAAATTTCTTTTCGCTGAAGGAAGTGAAAAAAAATGAACACCAAATATCATATTTTAAGCATTATTCTGGAAGACCGGGAAAGTGCTTTTCATCCTGTAAACGAATTATTGCATAGTTATGCTCAGAATATTCTTTTGCGGGTGGGCTATCCCATGCGTGATTTAGGAGTTGCTGTAATATTTTTAATTGTGGAACTCTCTGTTTCTGAAATGGGTGCTTTTTCAGGAAAACTGGGACAGATAAAGTCCGTTAAAGTAAAAGTTACAACTTTGAAACTTGAGGAAGGAGAACAAAATGAAAATTAACACGGAAGGTCTTAAGTCCTTTATTCCTACAGCTGAAATTGAAGAACAATTAAACAAAAACCGTTTTGCCGATGCATTTCGGATTAAAGATATTGTAGATAAATCACTGGATAAGCAGCGTCTTAATCCAGATGAGACAGCTGCTTTAATCAATGTAACCGATCCGGAATTAAAACAACAAATTCTGGAAGGTGCACATACCTTAAAAGAGCGAATTTACGGAAATCGGATAGTTCTTTTTGCTCCTTTATATGTAGGAAATGAATGTATAAACGATTGTGTTTATTGTGGATTCCGCATTTCCAATAAAGAATGTCACCGGGCAACTTTAAGTAAGGAAGAACTGATTGCCGAAACCGAAGCATTGGAAGATAAAGGACATAAGCGTTTGATTATGGTTTACGGAGAACATCCAAAATATTCACCCGAATTTATTGCTGATACGGTTCAAACGGTTTATAATGTTAAACATAACAAAGGTGAAATTCGTCGGGTAAATATTAATGCCGCACCCTTGGATATTGAGGGCTTTAGAATAGTTAAGTCCGTTGGCATTGGAACTTATCAGATTTTTCAGGAGACCTATCACGAAGAGACCTATAAAAAATTACATCCGAGCGGACCTAAAAGTAATTTCTTATGGCGATTGGATGGTTTGGACAGAGCTATGCAAGCAGGAATAGATGATTTAGGTATTGGAGCATTGATGGGGCTTTACAATTGGCGATTTGAAGTTATGGGTCTTCTTTATCATACAATTCATCTTGAAGAGCGCTTTGGAGTGGGACCTCACACAATATCTTTTCCTCGTATTGAACCTGCCATTGGAACGGACTTTACAGAAAACCCTCCCTACAAGGTCTCCGATGATGATTTTAAACTTTTAATAGCCAGCATCCGCTTAAGCGTTCCCTACACTGGAATGATTCTTACAGCCAGAGAACCAATTGAAATCAGAGATGAGGTCTTACGCTATGGCATTTCCCAAATTGATGCTGGAAGCAGTATTGGTGTGGGTGATTATGCTCATAAAGATGAAGAGTCCAAACGCAAAAGTCAATTTGTTTTAGGTGACACCCGCACATTGGATGATGTAATTTATGAACTGGCAAATAGTGGTTATATACCTTCTTTTTGCACTTCCTGTTATCGTGCCGGAAGAACTGGAGAGCATTTTATGGAATTTGCCATTCCCGGTTTTGTAAAAAGATTTTGCACTCCTAATGCTTTACTAACTTTTGCAGAATATCTTTATGATTATGCCAGTGAACGCACTAAAAAAGTAGGACTGGAACTGATTGAGAAAGAAGTAGCTAAAATAGATGATCCTAAAATGCAAAATTCCGTAAAAGAAAACCTGGCAAAAATGAAAGAAGAAACACGGGATTTGCATTATTAAAGTTAACAGGTTAGCGGGTTAACGGGTTAACGGGTGAACGGGTTAACAGGTGAACGGGTTAACGGGTTAGCGGGTTAACGGGTGAACAGGTGAACGGGTTAAAAGGTGTAAGGATAATTATTAATAGAGGGGAAAGAGAGAAATCTGATAATAAAATCCATTCTTCACTTGACATAAAGCATTATTAACATAAAATTGTAAAAATAATTAATCAGGATAATGTTTATGATCCGGGCAGTCGTCTTATTAAGCGGAGGAATGGATTCTTTGGTTACAGCTGCTTATGCTGTATCTGAATGTGATGAGGTCTGTTTTCTGCATTTTAATTACGGTCAACGAACGGAAAAAAGAGAATTATCCTGTTTTAAAGCATTAGTAAATTATTATCAGCCAATTCAAGCTAAAGTTATTGATTACAGCTGGCTCTCTGAAATTGGTGGTTCAGCTTTAACTGATAGAACTATTCCTCTTCAGGAAGGAACGATTTCCAGTTCAAAAATTCCTATAACTTATGTTCCTTTCCGGAATGCTACATTTCTTTGTTCTGCAGTTGCCTGGGCTGAAGTTATTAAAGCAACAAGAATTTATATTGGAGCTGTGGAAGAAGACAGTTCCGGTTATCCTGATTGCCGGGAAGTTTTTTTCCAGGCATTTAATAAAGTGATTGCTACAGGAACAAAAGGTGAAATTCCGATAGCAATTATCACCCCTGTTTTACATAATAGCAAAGCGGAAATAGTTCAACTGGGAATTAAACTTCAAGCTCCCTTTGAATTATCCTGGAGCTGTTATACTGATAACGATGTTGCTTGTGGAATTTGTGAAAGCTGTATTTTGCGTAAAAAAGCATTTGCACAAGCAGGGTTTGAAGACCCTCTTCCCTATCGTAACTAAATATAATAAATAGGTATTATGAACAAAAACATCCTCATAATTTTAACCGGCGGAACGATTGCTATGAAAGCATCTGATCCGACCGGAGTAATTCCCAGCCCTGAATTTGCTGTTTTTTTAAGGCAATTTCCCCAATTAAACAGTGTTGCCAATGTGGAAGTGATGGACTATTTGAATATTCCCAGTCCCTATATGACTCCCGCAATGATGTTTGAACTGGCTGAATTGGTAGACCTGAAAATAATTGACTATGATGGTGTGGTTATCACTCACGGAACCGATACTTTGGAAGAAACAGCTTTTTTATGTGACTTGGTGTTAACTACCCGTAAACCGGTTATTTTTACTGCAGCAATGCGTTCCGGCGATGAAATCGGTTTGGACGGTCCCCGAAACATAATTGGCAGTGTTAGAGTTGCCTGTAATCCGGATTCAATGGATAAAGGTGTTTTGGTAGTAATGAATGATGAAATTCACACAGCTCGAGATGTAGTGAAAGCAGATACAGGTAAAATTGATGCCTTTATTTCACCCGGCTACGGACCCATAGGAAATGTAGACCCCGATAAAATTGTTTATCATCGTGCTTCTCTCTATCGGGAAAATGTTTGGACAGAACAATTGGATACAAGAGTTGAACTTATCAAAGCAGTAGCAGGAATGGATGGAAAATTTATTCGTTGCTGTTTGGAAAACGATATAAAAGCAATAGTGATAGAGGCAATGGGAAGGGGAAATTTACCTAAAACACTGATTCCTGATATTGAGGCAGCAATTGCCAAAAATGTGTTAGTGATAATAACTTCCAGAACTTATACAGGAAGAGTTTTACCTGAATATGGTTATGAAGGCGGAGGAAAACATTTGGAATCAATCGGTTGCATTCTTGCCGGGGATATGAAAGGTGTTAAAGCACGCTTAAAATTGATGGCACTTTTGGGTAAATATCATGATGCCGATATTGTAAAACGCTTTTTCAAGCAGAGTTTGTTATGAAAATTGCTATTTTAGGACCTGCTCCTCCCTTCCGAGGTGGAATTTCCCGTTTTACTTTGTCCCTTGCTAGGGCTTTTAAAGATATGGGGCACACAGTTCAATTGTTCAATTTTAAAGAACAATATCCAAAATTGTTTTTTCCTGGGAAGGGACAATATGATGCGGAACTTTCTGCTAATGAATTTATCAATCATCAAATCCTTATTCCTTGGTTACCTAAGACCTGGAAAACTACTATTCACGAACTTAAACTATATAGACCTGATACAATTGTTGTATCCTGGTTTTTACCCTATTTTGCTCCCGCGTTCGGCTATATTTTAAGACGAACAACTTTTTCCCGTATAGTGATTGTAGCACATAATATTGTATCCCACGAGAAATGGTTTGGAGAAAAACAATTTTTGCAATATGCTTTCCAGCCGGCAACTAAAATAGTCACCTTAAGTAAAGCTACTTTGGATGAACTGCATAGAAAATTACCTCTGTATATATCTAAAAAAGGTGTTTTAGGTTTTCATCCCTGCTATGAAATGTATAATGACAATATATCAACTACACGGAAAGAAAATACTCTGTTTTTTTTCGGTTTGATTAAGCCCTACAAAGGTCTGGATGTTTTACTGAAAGCAATGCCGAAAGTGATTGCAGCATTTCCCGATGTGAAATTAATAATTGCCGGTGAGGTCTATGGTAATAGCAATATCTACACTGAACTGATACAAAAATTAGGTATTGAAAAATATGTGGACTGCCATTTTAGCTATATCAGTGATCCGGAAATATCTTATTTTTTCAATAAATCATGTCTCTGTATTCTACCCTATAAAAGTGCCTCACAAAGCGGTGTTATAGCCACTTCTTACAGTTTTGGAGTTCCTGTTCTGGCAACGAATGTTGGGGGATTAGGAGAATATGTTATAGAAGGAAAAACCGGCTATCTAGTTCCTCCTGATAATTCTTCAGCTCTGGCTGAAGCAATAATTAAATATTTGAAATTAAAACCCGATATGAGCCAGGCAATTAATGAATACACAAAACGCTATTCCTGGAAGGGATTGGCGGAATTACTAATTAAATGAAGATTTTACTTCTCACTTATTATTTTCCCCCTTGTGGAGGTGCCTGTGTTCAAAGATGGCTGCGTTTTATTCGTGCTTTAACAAAAAAAGGAGTAGATATTTATGTAGTAACTACTCTAAATGGTGATTATCCTTACACGGATGAAAGTTTGCCAGCTAAAATCCCTTCGTCGGTAAAGGTTTATCGCAGTAAACCCTTAAAATTTAGTAAATTATGGCACTTTTTCGGACAAAAGGAATTGCCTTATGGCTCATTGCAAAACAAAAAAACCGATAGTTTCGGGAAAAAAGTTTTGTATTGGTTACGCTTGAATTTTATTGTTCCAGATATACGAATTGGCTGGAATCCTTCTGCATATAAAAATGCACTGAAGGTTTTATGCCAGGATAAAATTGACTATGTTATTACTACTGGTCCTCCCCATTCTACGCATTTGGTGGGTTTAAAACTGAAAAAACATTTTGGCGTTCAGTGGAGGACCGACTTTCGGGACCCGATGTCTGAAATATACTATCTGAAAATAAATCCTCCTTGTAGTATAACTCTTGCTTGGCTTAGATATCTGGAACGGAAAATTATTCAGACAGCTGACCTGAATTATATTTTCAGTAAAGTTATTGCCGATGCTCTACCCCCCGGTAAAAAGGAGGTCTTGTATAATGGTTTTGATCCAGATGATTTTAAGGATTTTCATTACTCAAGAACAGATAAATTTCGGATCAAATATGCGGGTCAACTGACTGCAGGACAAGATGTAAGCCCTTTAATGGAAGCACTTTCTTCTTTGAAACTACCTTTGGTGGAATTTTCGCTTATTGGCACCCGGGATTTTCCCCAAACCGATATCCCGGTTATAAAAATTCCTTTTTTACCTCATAACAAAGCATTGCAGGAATTGGTGAATGCTGAATTACTTATCCTAATTATTAATAATTACGAAGGTAACGAAGGTATGCTACCATCAAAACTTTTTGAATATATGGCATCCAGAACTCCTATCCTGTGCATATCTAAACCTGCCGGTGAAGCATATAATCTCATTTGCAAAACGGAAAGTGGGTTCGTATGTAACAATTCCGAAGAAATAGCTAATTATATTAAGTGGTTATATAAAAGATTTATGAAAGGGGATAACTTACGCACAAAAGGAGATATCTCTTTCCTTGATGTAAACAACCAAGTGCAAAGCTTACTAAACCATCAGGAGTCATTTGTGCCTTGATAACTTTCACTTGAGAGATAACTTTTGTAGCACATATAACTCATGTCGGCACTGTAGACCAATAAAAAATCAAATCTGTGTAAACTGTGTAATCTGTGAGAGATAGTCGTCGTTGTTTTTATAATATAATAATCCCCAAAATCTCTTTAATCCTGTTCATCCCAGACCTATTCAATAATCCAATCTGTGTTATCCGTGTAATCTGTGAGAGAATGTCGTCATGAGTCCTCACTGCCAAACGAATTATCGCATAGCATAAAAGTTATATTGGCAGAGACGACTCTTAACTTTTCCGGAAGCTATTCCAATAAAGCTTTTACAAGTGCTTCCGGCTCAAGACGATAAGGTGAACCTTTCCCTTCAAAAAAATGATGGGCTTCAATCAGATGGATATCTATAGCATTCCAACTTACAGTAATATTGTTCTTGCGATTAGTTAATGTTGTTATATACTTTCTGTAAAGACCCCCATGCCCATAAGGGCAGGTCATTGTCCCTTTGTTTGATTCAGTATGCACTTCGTAGGTGTTATCAATAACGACTGTGTTGTTATAAGCATCAAAGGATGCACTGGAGAAATATTTCATCCTTTTGGCAATTTCTTCCACACTGCGATTCAGCCTTTTTAGTTCTTGTTCATCCGCTGCTATAATTTCTGCAAGTGGACGTTGATCAGTTCCCAGGAAACCTGTTACAGTAAGAGTTCCTGGCATCATACGGGAGCGAATTTTGGTTTCTTTAAGGGTTTCTTTCATTATGCTTTTCCCATCCTATTTTTTTAATAATAATATATTGGAATATAATAATTAAGTGTATCTAGTGCCGGTTCTGGTCCCCTGCTTAAAATAAGCTTAACAGTAGATTTTTTCAGTGCTTTTTCCCCGGCTGCAGGGATACTTCTAATAACAGAATTTACCGGATATATATCGGAGTATGTTGAATCCACTACACTGCTATACAAATCTAAATTTCTTAAAATTATAAATGCCTCTTGAAAAGGTTTACCAATCAGCGAAGGCAAAGTTACCGTGGAAGAACCTTTACTGATAATTAAATAGACGGTTCCATCCTGACGTATTTTTTCTCCCGCAACCGGATTCTGCTCCAGAACAACTTCAGGAGCTGCAACATCACTAAAAAGTGAGTCCTTAACTATTATATGCAATTTTTCTTCCTGAAGTAACTTTTTTGCTTGAACAAGAGGCATTCCAACAACAGAAGGGACTTCCACTTTGGGAGTGCGTCCTAAAATGACAGGAAAGAGAATCTGACTGAAAACAAAAGCTGTTACAATTATAATTCCAATACCGATTCCAATTATGTAACCAGCTCTTTTTGTACCGGTTGGAGATTTTGTCCGGACATAAATATTTTTATTTCCGGCGTTGTAATTTGGCTGCAAAAGCACCATCCATATTATGTTTGAAGGGTATCGTTTTCAAATATCCGGTGCTGGTATATTTATCCGGAATAAATATACCTGCCGGAATCAATTCAAAATGCTTGTTCTTTTTTAAAAAAGCGGAAATTTGGTCTTCGTTTTCTTTAGGATTCATTGTGCAGGTAGAATAAACCAAAAAACCACCCTGAGCAACAAAATTAGCTGCATAATCCAATGCTTTTTCCTGAAGCTTGATCAACTCAGGAATATTTTGATGTGCCTGCCAACGGAGGTCTGATTTTCTACCAAAAACACCCCAACCGGAACAGGGTACATCTACTAAAACTCTCTGAAAAGCAGGAGCTACAGGACCGTATTTAAAGGCATCAGTTACAACCATTTTGATATTAGTAAGTTGTAAACGATCGGCTGACTGTTTTAACAGTTTCATCTTACTGGGAATTTTATCTACAGCAATAACTTCCCCTGTATTATCCATTCTTTCGGCAATATAACAGCACTTTCCACCAGGAGCAGCAAAAAGGTCTAAAACGCTATCTTCTTTTTGGGGATCAAGCAATTCTACTATAAGTGCAGCTGAAGTATCCTGCACAGAAAAATAACCTTCTGAGAAAGCTACATCTTCCAGAACTTCAGCTGTTTGTGCGGTATGAAACAGCATCGGACTTGCTTGAGAAGGAGTAATCACAATGTTTCTCTTGGCAAAATATGCTTTCAGCTTTTCGGGAGTTGTAGCAGTGCTGTTTACTCTAATATGCAATTCCGGATTTTCATTGAAAAACATAGCCAGGTATTCTGTATTTTCCTCACCCCATAAATCCAGCCACTGTTGAATCAATTCCGGGGGAAAAGAATGCTCGTAAGCAATACGCAAAGCAGGTTCATCAGGATAAGAAACTTCAGGATTGCGTAAATAACTTCTGATCACAGCATTAACAAAATCTGCTACTTGAGGATTGAACAGTGTTTTAGCCAGTTCCACTGTCTCATTTACAGCAGCATAATCCGGAATAGAATTAAGGTATAAAAGCTGATAAAGTCCTATATAAAGCAAAACTTTAATCTTAATATCGGTATCAGCATATTTCTTTTTATCCACATATTGTTGCAGGATATAATCCAGTTTGAGATAGAGCTTGATCACTCCTTTCACAAGGTTGTAAAAGAGAGCAGGGTCTTCGCCTGCATTTTTCAATTTTTTAGCTCGCTGATGTAATAAAGTATCAGAATATTCTTTATCTTTAAGCACTTTCAGAATAGTTGTATATGCTTCGGAGCGGAAGTTCATTTATTTCTCTGATAGATGCGTTTAATGATTTCTTTAATTAACTCTTCCGTATTCAGTTTCCGCATTGAGTCATCCATTAAAGCAAGTTCTTTGCGAATTTGCTGTAAATTAAAACCTAAAGAGAGTAATGCTGATTCTATTTCACTACCAATATCGCCAATGTGTAATTCCTTCTGGTCTATATGGCTGAGTAATTTATGGACATCATCTTTCAGCTCTACAATTAAACGCTGGGCTGATTTTTTTCCGATGCCCGGAACTCTTGTCAGTAACACTTCTTCGCCTGAATTAACAGCTTTTATAAAAGTCGGGATGCTTAGTGTGGAAAGAATTGATATAGCTATTTTGGGTCCTATTCCACTAACTCTATTCAGCATAACAAAAAGTTCTCTTTCTGCTTCTGTAGCAAAACCAAATATTCGCACATCTTCATTACTTATATGCAAATAAGTAAGCAGTTTACAAGGTTTACCAATTGTCGGTAATTGTTCATAAGTGCTAATCGGGATTTTCAATTCCCAGCCAATACCTATTGTTTCTATAATAGCCATCACTGGTGTTTTAAAGGTAAGCGTTCCGGAAATATACTGAATCATCTTAACCACTTCATCCGGTTATAATGACAGGTTGCCACTGCTAAAGCATCAAAAGCATCATCCCTAGCAAGGTTTTCTTTTAATGGATAAAGCTGATTTATCATATAGCGAACTTGTTGTTTACTGGCATTACCGTTTCCGCAAACAGATTTTTTAATTTCCCGCGGACTGTATTCTACAATAGGAATATCTTTCATCGCTAAAGCAAGTAAAATAACACCGCGAGAATGACCCAAAGTAAATATGCTTCTTACCTGCCGATGAAAGAAAATGCTTTCTACGGCAGCTATTTCAGGATGGTATTCCTCCAAAATGGTTATAATATTATCGTAGAGTGATTTTAACCGTAATGCTAATGTTTTTCCCCGCGTAACATCAATCACATCACAACCGGCAGCAAGCACTTTTCTGTCTTCTATTTGAAGCAAACCATAACCGCAATAACGGCTGCCGGGATCAAAACCAATAATAATCACTTAATTATTTATGCTTGAGAAAGTTTCTCTATTACTTCGTCCGAAACCTCAAAATTGGCATAGACCTTTTGCACATCATCAAGGTCTTCCAGTGATTCAATCAAGCGCATTAGTTTTTCTGCAGTATTATCATCAACGCTAATTGCATTTTTAGGCATTCTGATAAGTTCAGCATTATGGATAGGATAGCCCTCTTTTTCCAGATTACTGATAACGGTATGAAAATCAGCAGGTGAAGTATAAATATCAAAGTTATCATCATTAAGCTCAATATCTTCAGCACCTGCCTCTAGTGCCTTCAGCATAAATTCATCTTCATCCAAACCTGCAGAAGGCACATTAAAAAAGCCCTTCTGTTCAAAATTCCAGGCAACGGAACCTGTTTCTGCAAGGTTTCCTCCAAATTTTGAAAATGTATGCCGCAATTCAGAAACGCTGCGTTTTTTATTATCGGTCATCACTTCAACAACAATTCCTACTCCATTATGTCCATAGCCCTCATAAACAATTTCTTCATAAGCAGCACCCTCAATTTCTCCTGTACCTCTTTTTATGGCGCGTTCAATGTTGTCTTTGGGCATATTGTTTTCTTTAGCAGTATTAATAGCAGTTCGTAAGCGGGGATTCATATCAGGATCTCCACCTCCGGTTTTAGCTGCTAAAATTATTTCTTTAACCAATCGGGTAAAAACCTGCCCTCTTTTAGCATCCGCAGCTCCTTTTTTGTGCTTTATAGAACTCCATTTATTGTGTCCAGACATATAAACCTCTATTTATCTTCTCTTAAATTCATTATGTAACGAAGTCCTATATTGTCAAGTAAAAAGAAAAGAACCGGAAGGTTGACATCCTCGTCAATCAATGAACGACGGGGACATCGTTCTTCCGGGATTTATGAACGACGAGGACATCGTTCTTCCGGGATTTATGAACGACGGGGACATCGTTCTTCCGGTGTTTATGAACGACGAGGACATCGTTTTGCCAAATTCACTCGTTGGTTTCACCTGTTCACTCTAATCGTTTGTCTGATCCTGCCAAGCAGAAATCACTTTTTGGGTAATATCATCCGGAACTTTTTCATAATGTGAGAATTTTTGGATAAAGCGGCCTCGTCCTTGAGTAAATGATTTCAGGGCAGGATAGTAATAATGCATTTCTGCTAAAGGCATTTGAGCTGTTAAATATTGTTTTTTACCGTGTTGTTCCATACCCAGAATTTTACCTCTACGGGTAGAAATATCACCCATAACATCACCCATATATTCACTCGGAACGATAATAATCAGTTCATGAATGGGTTCCAGAAGTATAGGCTTAGCTTTTTTGAAAGCATCCTTCAAAGCCATAGAGGAAGCGATTTTGAAAGCAATTTCAGAGCTATCAACTTCGTGGTAACTGCCATAATAAACTTCTACGGAAATATCAACAACCGGGTAACCGGCAATGATACCCTTTTCCATCGTTTCCCAAAGACCTTTTTCAATAGCAGGAATGTAATTTGAGGGAATTACGCCACCTACAATGGAATTGATGAATTTGAATCCTTCCCCTCTTTCAGTTGGTTTAATACGGAAATAGACCTCAGCATATTGTCCGCGACCACCTGACTGTTTTTTGTGTTTATAGTTGGATTCAGCACTTGCCATTATCGTTTCTTTATAGGGAATTCGTGGTTCTTGTAAAACAGCATCTACTTTATAACGATTTTTCAGCTTTTTCAACACCAGTTGTAATTGCTGTTCTCCCATTCCGGAAAGAACATTTTCATGGGTTTCCACATTTAATTCATAACGGATTGTTGGGTCTTCAGCAATCACTCTTTGCAGGACAGTTCCTATTTTATCTTCATCTGCCTGATTAACAGCTTTGAGGGTTTGCCAGGTAGTTGGAGTAGGTAATTCTATAGGTATTATAGATAAATTAGAGCCGGAAGAAACTATGCTGTTCATTACTTTGGCATTTTTCAGTTTCAATAAAGCACCAATATCGCCTGAGTTAATTTCGTTGCAATCATTACGATTTTTCCCCAGCATATAATACATTGTTCCAGCTTTATCTTTGGCATCTTTTTCGGGAATGTAAAATTCCATACCTGATTTTAAGGTGCCTGAAAAAAGGCGGAAATAAGCAAAATCTCCCATTCCGGGATCAGCATAGAGTTTGAATATATAACCTAAAAGTTCACCATCGGGCTGACAGATAAAAGTGGTTTTTTCATTTCCCTTAAGAACTTCTATTTCATTTGCTTCGGCAGGGGAAGGAAGATAATTTATAATTCCGTTCAGAAAAGCTAAAACTCCTTCTCCTGTTCCAGCAGAACAAACAAAGGCAGGTGATATTTCACCGCTTAAGATTCCTTTCTTGAGTCCTTCAATAAGTTTATCCTCAGGCAGTTCCATATTTTCCAGATATTCATTAAGCAAATCTTCATCGGTTTCGGCAACTGCTTCCATTAAATGAATTCTTGCTTCTTCCATTGTTTCCACAACATTGGCTGGAACTTCACTTTCCTTTCCAGCTTTTATTGCTTTCCGTTTAATGATATCTACAACACCTTCAAAAGCACCTTCTTTGCCAATAGGAAGGTGAATTTTTACAGGTTTAAGATCTGTATTTTCAGCTATTGCTTCCAGCGTTTTATCGTAATCGGCATTATCATTATCCATTCTGTTTACTACAATGATTTTGCCCATTTTGCGTTCTTCAATTTGTTCCAGAGCAAGTTCCAAACCAACTTCATAACCACCTGTTGCATTAGCTACAATTAAAGCATTTTCTACAGCTGGTAAAGCTACAATTGCATCCCCAACAAAATCTGGACAACCAGGTGTATCCAGAATGTTTATCTTATGGTCAAGATATTGAACATAACCAATAGAAAGGCCTAAGGACATTTTTTTAGCGATCTCTTCCGGATCAAAATCCATTATAGTATTGCCTTCTTCAATTCTGCCCAAGCGGTTTGTCGTTTTCGTTAAGTAAAATATCTGTTCTGCCAGCGTTGTTTTTCCTGCACCACTGGCTCCAATGAGCAATAGATTACGAATTTTCTTCATTTCATTAACATTCATTTTTTCCTCAGTCCGTTTATCATATTTTTTTATATACTGTTTATAATTGTAAGTCAAGATTTTGTTTCAGCTGTTTCCGTCAATTCCTTTTTTCTATTTTCTTGGGTGGTAAAGGTAAAAAGTATCCCCCTTAATATCTTTTCCAAACAGCTGCATATATTTGTCAACCAAAATTGGAGGAATGACAGGAATAGGTTTATTGGTATTCAATTCTGATGGGAAGATTTGTTCAGGATTTTGATTATTTCTCCCTCTATTATTTCTAAAGGAATTGAACCAGATTTGGTAAGCGAAAGTTTTAGCCAAGAGATCAATTTCATTATTCGGTTTTTCAGAAAGAAAGAATTCTTCTTCAATAAGGTTATGAAAGGATTCCACATCACTATTCCAAGTAGGTCTACGGTTATGTTTCTTTATCAATCTTGATTGGACAGTGTGTTTTTTACGGGAAAGATCTTTAAAACCATCCTCCTTATATTGCTGGTATCGCTTTACCCCTTTACGCACTGTTTTAACCGTTGTCTGATAATGTCTGACGCAGGGTTTAATTCCATATTTTAGCACATCTTGAACCATCTGCAGACGATAGGTCTTGGCATCTTGACTACCAATCATTTATTTGTTTTCCATATAGGTATTCATAAAGGTTGCATTCCCTTTACCTGTCTCAATAAATCCCATTTATATATTTTTTTATTTTTTCTTTTACCAGTTTTTGCTTAGTAGCATTTATGATCTTTGGTAGGGGGGTACTTATACCCTTTACTAGCCAAAAAAGAGGGCTATGGATTGGAGGGTATAGAGGGTTGGAGAAGAAAATGGATTAGAAAGTTGAAAAGACGATTACGATGTTCTAAATTGTTCATTCTTTCTGGATGCCACTGAATTCCTAAAATCATTTGCTCTGAGTTATATTCCAATGCTTCAATAACACCATCCAAACTTAATGCTGCAACTTTAAGCCCTTTGCCAATATGAAAAGGATCTACGCCTTGATGGTGATTAGAATTAACATTAATTTTACCCTCCGGAATTATTTGACTAAGCCACTGGCTGTCTTTTTGCACATAAATTTCGTGCATTTTTTCGCCATAGTGGATATCCACATTATCCAAATGTTGAATTAACTTGCCACCGAAAAAAATATTAATTAATTGCATCCCAGCACATATTCCCAAAATAGGTTTTCCCGTTTCCAAAATAATATCCATCAAATAAAAATCGGAAACAGCTCTACGCCTTTCCATAGATTCAGTTTTAGGATGCGGTTTTTCTGCATATAGATCAGGAGGGTAATCCAATCCCCCAATAATAATCAAGGCAGAAACCATATTTATATATTGCCTTAAAACCTGTTTATCTTCAATGGGCGGAATCAAAACAGGCAAGGCATCATTAGCAAAAAGCGCTTCCAAATATTTATCCCGGATATGATACTGCATATAATCGCCCAAATGCATATAATTTATACTAATACCGATTTTAGGTCTTAAATCCATTATTTTTTTGCCTTCTTAATAGTTGATTTAGCTTTTTTATATTATAATTCCTAAAAGCATAAAAGGCAAATGGAATATTGGGAAGATAGTAAAATGGAAAGAGTAAAACTATTGCTTGATAAAAGTAAGCCTTATCTATAAAGCTAATAGTAAACGGAGTGCCAAATTGAGTTTGACACCTTAAACCCGATGATTATGATGGAAATAATGCCTTATCTTACTCTTCGGTGTTAATGCAGTATTTTATCTATCAATTGCTTAATTATTGCGGGGTCAAAATCAAATGTAGCTTCTTTATTAATGCCAAATTCTGTCACGATTATATGCTTAAAGCCCTCTATTCCCTTTTGCTCAAAGAGTTTTTGTAAACAGGAAATCGGACAACCGTCAATCACTAAATCCTGATTACCTTCCTGTTGAATTATGTTTTCCACTTCAAATTCACCAGCTGCAACTCCGGACGCACACCCCATTTTATATTGATTTTCCAGATGCAATGTCTTCGCAAGTTCTAAAGATATCATACCTACATTACTTGCTCCTCCGCAAGCGTAAACTTTGTTTTCTGCTAAATTAGCTACACACTTGCTAGTTCCCTCTCCTGTATTGCAATTGCAGGAACAACTACAAGTATTGTTGTTTGTCATTTTTCACCTCTTATTTGGATCTAATTTTTACTTTTAATTTTGGCCAGACAGTTATAAAAGTCCAACACACAAGGACAGAGAAGATTATACCAAACCTGATTATTCACTTTGCGACTACTTATTAATCCAGCATTTTTTAGCACAGCTAAATGTCTGGAGACAGTTGATATATCCGTTCCTATCTTTTTTTGCAGTTCACATACACAATATTCCTTCTCTGCAAGTAAATCCAGAATAAACAAACGGGTCGGATGTGCCATTGCCTTCATTATTGTGCTCATATATTGATATTTAGGATTATCTTTCATATTTACATCTTCCTTTTATTTCCTATTTGGCAAAATATGCAAATATGTCAAGAATAATAATGGTTAGGAATAAGAAAGATAGTTAGAAGTAAGATAGTGTGATAGAAGTTATGGCTCATTTTTTATTTGAACTCATAGAATCTCATTCTATAGCCCTCACAGTGATACTCTCATTTTTTCCATTGACAGAAACCCGCTCCAATTAGAAAGGGCTCAAATAAATACTTAATTATAAAAAGAGGATAATATGCCCCAACACAAATCACCCCTGAAAAGAATGAAAACAGATGCCAAGAGAGCTGCTCGTAATAACTATGTAAAACGCACTATCAAAACACTATCTAAAAAAATTCAGAGCACTACTACTCCTGAAGACAAAGAAAAGCTTCTCTCTGAACTCTATTCCGAACTTGATAAAGCAGCTAAAAAAGGTGTTATTCATAAAAGAACTGCCTCCCGCAGGAAAGCTCGTTTAGCTGAATATGTTAATAAAACCAAAGCAGAAAAGACATCCTGAATTCCGGTTCAGGTATTTTAAATAAGAAAATAGTTTCAAGTAACAGGAATCTTTCTTGAAACGCAGACGTTCAATCTGGCTGCGTATTTTACGGTTTATTGTTATTATCCATCTTTGTTTTTGGGGGATAGTAGCATTTTTATCGCTTTTGTATAATTTTGTTAATCCTCCTATAACACCTTTAATGTTACAAAGATATCTGGTGCGTGGCTATCCGCTGCATAAAAGATATTATGTTCCCTTGGAAAAGATTCCTAAACGCACTCAGAATATGCTTATAGCAATTGAGGATGGCAATTTCTATAAACATTTCGGTTTTGAGTGGAAAATGGTAAAAGAAGCTTATCAGCGCAATAAAAAAGCTGGGAAAATTCGTTTTGGAGCCAGCACTATCAGTAATCAACTTGCCAGAACTATTTTCTTAACTACAGATAGGAGTTACCTGCGTAAATATCTAGAAATTCAGGCAACGGTAATTATGGAAATTTGTATGAGCAAAAAGAGAATGCTTGAACTCTATTTCAACTATGTAGAATGGGGTAAGGGAATTTATGGTATGGAAACTGCTTCCCGTTATTATTATGGTAAAAGTTGCAGCAATTTAACCCGGACACAAACAATGAAATTAATCAGCATTTTAACCAATCCTCTTCGCTATACTCCTGAAACATATTATAAATCTGCTTCCGCAAGACAAAGATATAACCTACTGCAGAGGTATTTTTAATGGATGAAAAATTTCTTTATCATATTTGGGATGAAGGTCACTTAGTTCCCAATTTGAAAACAGTTAGCGGTAAAGACCTGAAAGTAAATTACCAGGGACAATTTAATACTTTTCGGGGTCCCGATTTTGTTAATGCTATAATTTCTATTGACGGAGAGGACTTACAGGGAGCGGTGGAAATTCATAAAAACACTCAGGATTGGATTAAACACTCTCATCAGGAAGATGTATTTTACAATCAAGTTATTTTACATATTGTATTGAATAATGACAGCCCTTCGCCTTTCACTATGAAAGAGAATGGAGAACTGATAGAAATTCTGGAATTAAAAAATCAGCTTTCGGAAGATATTCAAAAACTGCTTTCAGACCTTGGAGATAAAGTTCTCACCAGTGGAAACGATTATTGCGATTTGCTTTCTGCCATTGATAATGATAGATTGTTTAGTATTTTGTCCTTCTCCGGAAAACAGCGGTTTATGAGTAAAGTGCGTAGATTTAATGCTTCTTTGTCTTTAAGCGATTTTGACCAAATTCTTTATGAAGGAATGATGGAAGCTGCTGGCTATGATAAGAATAAATTCAATCTCTTTCAATTAGCACAGAGTATTCCCTTTGCCAAATTAAAAGAATGGTATCAGGAGGGTCTTAAAACTGATGAAATGATCAGCATTTTTGTTGGCTCTTCCGGGTTATTATCCAAAAGTCGTAATCGTTTAAACAATGAATTTTATAATACTCTTTCTCGCTCTTATGAAAGCCAGAGATTTTACGCTCGTAAAATAAATGTGGATTGGCAACTTTTTCGTATCCGTCCGGGAAATCATCCGTTTTTTCGTCTTATTCTATTATGTGAATTCCTTTATAACTGTTTACAGGAAGGAGTGTTGAATTTCTTTCTCAATACAGTTGAAGCAGCCAAACCCGTTCCGCAAAAAAGATACCAGACCTTTCGTAAACAGTTTAAACCTAAGCAGGAAGGATTGTTGCAAAATAATCCTGGCTTGGGTATTACAGTTATCAACAATATTTACATTAATATTTATCTACCCATTCTCTATCTTTACTATCAAAAACTGGCAAGGACGGAAATGACAGAATCCGTTCTGCAATCATATTTAACCTTTAAAGCTCTACCGGAAAATTATATCACCCGCTTTATGTGTAATCATATAAATTCCAGCCAAGTGAAAGCCGTAAATAATAAGACCCTTTACCAGCAAGGTCTGATAGATATATATTACCGCTTTTGCCGTTATCATTTATGTTCCGAATGTACCAAACAAAACTGAATAGTATTATAAATAAGTTGCTTCAGCTAAGTTTATTCTAAAAAAGAGGATATTATATATGGAATACACCATTGCAGCGATAAACTTTTTTCAGTCCCGAATTGAGGCATATCTAAATATTTGGGAAAATTCTTCTTTAGAGGATATGCGAAGTAATCAAATGGAAAAACAGCATTCACCATTAAATGTGAGAAAGGCATTATTTCGTCAAGCTATGGGAGGTCATTTAACTGAAGGACAGGAATTTCGGATCGTCAATCAAGACCTAAAGTGGTATCTGCATCCGGAGTTTGAAAGTTTTGACGAAGAACTGAAAAGTTTTATTGAAAAAGGTTTAGAGGACAAAAAACTTCTTTATTACTGGGATAAAAGAGATTATGAAGAAATTAAACCCGAAGATTTACAAGGACCTTTTGACCAGGAATTCAATTGCTGGAAATATGTAAATCTGGATTGGGACGAAGGTTATTTAGGACAGGATGAAGCTATAATTTCTTTAAAAGCGCGTTGGGTTTTGCATTGTGCTTATAAAGCTAATAAACTTAATGAGGAAGAAATCAAACAATTAATCAAGTTAGATTTGGATGCCCTCGTATGTGAAAATGTTGTATTTTTCAATCTCTTTGAGCTTAAATATATAACGGATTTTTTAATGGAACAGGGTGTTTGGGATCATTTACCAGAGCCGCTTTTTTGTAAATAGATTTTATATTAAGCCGGATTAGAAAAGAGGAAAGAATAGCTATCCGCATTTTCTTGACAAAATTCTGCCAGCAAATATAAAAGTTAAGTAATAGAAAATAAGAGATAAAGAGAAGGCGGGAGCTGTATGAGTAAAATAATACAAAGTTCTATCAGAGATAACCACCAACGCGGAACAGTTGGCAATTTTATCAATGAGCATCTAAGTGAAGGATGTTCTTTATCTTTTGTATCAGCATATTTTACTATTTATGCCTATCAACAATTGAAAACCAAGCTGGATAACATCCATAGTTTAAGATTTCTGTTCGGAGAACCGCGATTTATATCACAGATAGATCCCAAAGCCGATAAGAAACAATTTCAAATTGAAGATGAGAAGCTAATTATCCCTATTCAGAATCGTCTTACTCAAAGCCGGATTGCCTTTGATTGTGCCAATTGGATTAAAGAAAAATGTGAAATCAAATCTATGGTCAAACCCAACTTTCTGCATGGCAAAATGTATCATATCAAGTCCGCTAATGGCAATGAAAAGGCAATTTTGGGAAGTTCTAATTTTACAGTGAACGGACTTGGTTTTGGCAATAGCCCCAATATAGAACTTAATATTGAAGTAGATAGTGATAGAGATAGAGCAGATTTACTTAATTGGTTTGAGGAATTATGGAATGATGAGACCGGCTTAGTAGAGGATGTGAAAAACGAGGTTCTAAAATACCTTTCCAAACTTTATGCTGATAATTCTCCCCTCTTTATCTATTATAAAACCTTGTATCACATTTTTGCTAAATTTCTGGAAGAGCAAGAAGATAAGGGTTTATTGAAAGAAAAAACCGGTTTTTTTGATTCCGAGATTTGGAATGAACTTTATAGTTTTCAAAAAGATGCTGTTAAAGGGGCTATCAATAAACTGGAAAATTATCAGGGTTGCATAATAGCTGATAGTGTTGGCTTAGGAAAAACCTACGAAGCATTAGCAATCATTAAATATTATGAAATTTTAGGTTACCGGGTTTTAGTGCTTTGTCCCAAAAAGCTACAGAATAATTGGACAATATATCAAGCCCATAAAGGAGATATATTAAATCCTTTTAAAAATGACAGGTTTAGCTATACAGTCGCTTTCCATACTGATTTAACCAGAACAAGCGGATTTTCCAAAGCTGATAATTTGAATCTTTCTACTTTTAACTGGGGTGCTTGGGATTTGGTAGTTATTGATGAATCGCATAATTTGAGAGGTAATCCTAAAGAAAAAGTAGAAAACGGAGAGATTAGTTACAATCGGGCTAAATTTCTTTTGGAAAAAGTAATAAAAGAAGGAGTGAAAACCAAAGTTCTGATGCTTTCAGCCACACCTGTAAATACCAATCTGAAAGATTTGCGTAATCAAATTCATTATATTTCAGAAGGTAATGACTATGCCTTTAAGGAAAGTATGGGAATTGAGAATATAACTAATACTTTCAGATTAGCGCAACTTCAATTTACGGATTGGGCAAAGAGAGCCAAAGATACTAAGCGCGATACAAAAGAGCTGTTTTTAGCTCTGGACAGTTCATTTTTTAAGCTTCTGGATGAATTATCCATAGCACGCAGCCGAAAACATATCTTAACCTATTATTCCGATATAGAAAAAAAGAGCTTCCCTGTGCGTCTTAAACCTCTTTCTGAAAGCACCGATATTGATACTACGCAAGAGTTTTATTCTTATGATCAAGTAAATGAAGCAATTCAGAAATACAAACTTTCCTTGTTTAAACCCTCCAATTTTGTAAAAGAGGAATTTAGACCTGAATATGAAATAACGGGTAAAGTAAAAGTAATTTCTCAGCAACAGCGGGAAGATTTTCTGGTAGAAATGATGAAAAGCAATTTTCTTAAACGCCTGGAAAGTAGTATTTATTCCTATCAATTAACTCTGAAGCGGACTCTGGAAAAGATAAATTCCCTGGAACAAATGATAGCAGCTTATGAAACTAATAAAAAAGAGGAACAGCTTGATCCCTTTGATGTGGAAACAATTATCCCTGAAGATGAATTAGAAAGTGAAGAGGAAGAGTTATTCACCGTGGGCAAAAAACTGAAATATAAACTGGAACATTTAGACCTAAAAAAATGGAAAATAGCCCTTAAGAAAGATAAAGATCAGCTTAATGACTTGTATGAAACAGCTGAAAAAGTTACGCCAGAAAATGATGCTAAACTTGAGCGTTTGAAAAAGATTATGGAATATAAGATAAATCATCCTATCAATCCCAATAATAAGAAGATAATCATTTTTACTGCTTTTGCCGATACCGCTATTTACCTCTATGATAATCTTTCCTCATATCTTTATGATAATTTCGGGCTTTATTCTGCTTTGATAACAGGAAGCACAACCTGTAAAACTAACTTCAAAATGCCTGCTAAAACTAAAAATGATTTTAATTCCATTTTAACCTGCTTTGCTCCTATTGCTAAAGAACGAGATAAATATCTTAGCTTACCTAAAGACGAACAAATTGATATAATTATTGCTACCGATTGCATTTCTGAAGGACAGAATTTACAGGACTGTGATTATGTAATAAATTATGATATTCACTGGAATCCAGTTCGTATTATTCAACGCTTTGGTAGAATAGACAGAATCAATAGTCCCAATGCTAAAATCCAAATGCATAATTTCTGGCCCACTGACGATTTGGATAAATACATAAAACTGAAATACAGAGTAGAAGCAAGAATGGCTTTGGTTGATCTAACTGCAACTGGAGCTGATAATGTCCTCAGTGATGAAGATATTGAAAATTGGTTAGATAACGATATGAAGTTTAGAACAAAACAACTAAAACGGTTAAAGGAAGAAGTAATCGATCTGGAGGATATGACAGATAGTATAAGCTTAACTGATTTTACTCTAAATGATTTTAGAATAGACCTGCTAAATTTTTTAAAAGCAAATGAAGATGAATTGCATAATGCACCTTTGGGTTTATATGCCATAACTCCCTGTCCAGATAATGCTTTTTGGCTAAAAAATAATACCTTGTCTGAGGAGCAAAGACAAATTATCCGTCCCGGCATTATCTTTTGCTTAAAGCACTTTGAAGATGGCTTAGAATATAATAAATTAAATCCCCTGCAGCCATATTTCCTTGTATACATCAGAGACGATGGAACTGTCCGTTACCATTACACCAATGTAAAGCAAATTCTGGAAATTTACAAATTGCTGACTAAAGATAGAAAAGAAGCTATAAAGGAACTTTGTGATCTCTTTGATGAAGAAACCCAACAGGGACAAAATATGGATAAATATAATACTCTGCTTATTAAAGCGATGGAAGACATAAAAAACTCTTTGAACAAACGCACCAATCAACAATTGCAAGGAGATAGAGATGCCCTCATTCCTAAAAAACCAAAAGAACAGAGTTTTGAACTAATCACCTGGCTAATTATCAAATAAAGGAATTATAATGGATAAACAAAAGATTATTGATGCCCTGTCTCTATTTAGAACAAAAGATACTTATTCTGCTGCTATGAATTTCTGGAATACCCTCGGTTATTTTAGTGACCGTCAACCGGAACAATATAGTTTTTCCTTTGAAGAACTGAAAAAGAATATAGATAGTAATATAAAACCCGAAAAATTAAAATCA
>Ga0265297_10000663_pt1 | contig 96855 bp, 107 predicted proteins | sample Munlanlwell13791_FD_192502 | JGI IMG/M metagenome (GOLD analysis project Ga0265297, IMG submission 192502) | Leachate microbial communities from a municipal landfill in Southern Ontario, Canada - Leachate well 137-91 | ecosystem: Engineered > Solid waste > Landfill > Unclassified | place...
GAGGAGATCATCCGGTGGATCGATGCAACATTCGGACCCGGGAGCGTATGAGAAAAACGGATATCGTGAATTCCCAAAGGCAGAAATGAACCGGTCAGGCCGGGGATCTGCGGCCAGGAACCCAGGCTCGCATCTGGATTCCACATCGTTTAATACCGGCCAACACTATGCAAGGTATCGAATTCTAAAATACAAAGAATTCAGTTGAGGTAAATTATCATGACAGAGGAAAAGAAGAAGAAAGGATTTTTCGCAGCGATTAAGGAATCGATGAACAAGAGCGGCGGATGCTGTGGTGGCGGGGAGACCTGTGGTTGTGGTCCCGCCCCTTCTGATGAGAAGGATAAGAAAAAGACCCCTCCGAAGTAACCGCGAAACCATGTGATGAACAGGTCCGTACCCTTCGGGGAGCGGGCCTGTTTTTTTAAGAGAATTGAGGTAACCGAATCTATGGTAACTAATCAAACTGAAACTCCCGTATACTGGGACGCCCTGGTGTTCGGTCTTGTACCGTTCATTGTTCTTATTCTCATCATTGCAAGCTGGATCCTCTCGTTCTCCTCGTTGGTACCGTTCTCTGTGAGCGGGGGTATTGCGCTTGCAGCCACGCTCTTTGGAGGATATACGCGCTTTGTCTCAGGGTTCCGCGACTTGTACCACCGGAAGATTACGGTCAACGTGTTCGTGACCGTTGCCCTGATCGCCACGATTGCGGTGGGCCAGTTCCTGTCAGCAGCACTGATTGTATTTATCATGGCCGTTGTCGGTGCATTCGAGTCCTATACCCTCGATAAAGCAAAGAAAAATATCCGGAACCTCCTCGATTTCGCACCGAAGATGGCAAATGTTCGTCGCGGCGCAGACGAAGTTGCCATGCTGGCGGCTGAGGTTCAGATCGGTGATATCGTTGTCATCAGGCCGGGTGAACGCATCCCGGTCGATGGCATTGTCATCACTGGCGCGAGCAGTGTAAACCAGGCACCTATCACCGGGGAATCGATCCCGGTCGAAAAGACTGTGGGGAGCGAAGTGTTCAGCGCTACCATGAACGAGACCGGTTACCTTGAGGTCAGGACCACGCGGGTTGGCGAGGATACCACCCTTGCCCGGATCGTTCATCTTGTCGAAGGTGCGCAGGGCACGAGGGCCCCCATCCAGGGAATTGCCGACCGGTTTACAACATGGTTCCTTCCGGTAGTTCTCGTCATAGCTGCGATCGGTTATCTCCTGTCAGGAAAGGTTCTTGTCTTTGTCTCCATCCTGCTGGTTGCGTGTCCCTGTGCGTTTGCAATTGCCACCCCGACTGCAGTCACGGCCGGGATCTCCAACCTGGCCCGGCGCGGTGTCCTGATAAAGGGAGGCAGTTTTCTCGAACTTTCCGGAAAACTCGACACGCTGCTGGTGGACAAGACCGGGACATTCACGCTCGGCAAGCCAAAAGTTGTCGATGTCATTGCGCTTCCCGGCTATCAGCAGGCCGATGTTGTCCTTCTCGCGGCAACTGGTGAAAAATTCTCGGAACATCCCCTTGCCCGGGCCATCCTTACTGCCGCTGCAACCCGGAATATTACCGTTCCCGATCCTCAGGAATTCAGGAGCGAGACCGGCATGGGCATCACTGCACGGTCCGGTGACCATGACCTGATCATCGGTAAACCGGAGTACCTTGAGAAGAAAGGTGTGCTTCTGGGAGAGTATATCCACGGGATTGTCACACAACAGATGGACCTGGGAAGGACTATCATCCTGGTCAGTCGGGATGCGACAGTCGCGGGACTGATCGCCATTGAAGATGAGATACGGCCGGGAACTGCTGAGGCAATCGCCGCCCTGAGGACGATGGGGGTAAAGAACATCGTCATGCTCACCGGGGACAATGAGAAAGTAGCAAAGGCAGTAAGCACAACGCTTGGCATTGACAGCTACCAGGCCAACCTCCTCCCGGAGCAGAAACTCGATGTGGTCAGGGATCTCCAGGCTCAGGGTCAGATCGTGGGGATGATCGGTGATGGTATAAATGATGCCCCGGCACTTGCCAAAGCCGATGTCGGCATCGCTATGGGTGCAACGGGCACCGATGTCGCGATCGAGACTGCCGACATCACGCTCATGAGGGATGATCTCTGGCAGTTTGTTGACTTTGTCTGGATGTCGAAGAAAGTCATCCGGCGGATCAAGATCAATATCGGGCTCTCCATGGTGTACAATGCGATCGGGCTGTTACTCGGGGTTCAGGCCCTGCTATCACCGATAACTGCGACCCTTTACCAGGAGGCGGGATGCGTCTCGGTCATATTGAGTTCGACCCTCCTGCTCTGGGCAAAACCGGGATTCAGTCATCCAAAGGAAAAAAAGTAATTACTGAAGCTGGTCCTGTTCTGTCCCGGCCCGTGGACCCGATAACGGCGTAGAATGTGGTCGGGATGATTACAGGGATGGTGGGATGAGACGATTTACCCTCATTTATCCTTCGTCCGAGACACGGGGAATAAGGGGATCCGGACCCCGAGGTCAAATAAGCCCTATACGGGCTCCGTTTCCCTTTTTAGTACGCCGGTCAATGCCGGAAAACCCCGATAATTCCTTCTTTTCGGTTCCTGTGGAAAATACGCCCTAATAACGCTCTGATTGCCAAAATAAGGCAGTACTCCCCCTCTCCCAATGCTCACCAATGGCCCTGGAATCGAGGCATTTTTCGCCACTTAGTTTACCCCATCCGGGCCCCGTAAACCCGACCGGAATGCGAATACGAAGGTCGTTTTTTCCGGGAGATCAAAAACAAAGAGCCGCACGGAAAAAACAGGATTGGGGATATATAAAAAAGCAGGTCCCCTGCCCTGTTTTCCGATTACTCCCCGCAGCCCCCGGAAGGTTTCGATGCACATCCCCCGGAGGAACACCCGGATTTCTCCTGACTGCATTCCCGGACCGCTTTCACATGTTCCCGGATTACCCGATCTGCGACTTTGTACGCGTACACGGTGAACATCTCGTCCGGAACTTCGTCAATCCCAAACGGGAGATCGAGATTGTAGATCAGATCAGCCCGCACGATCTCCGGCTGGAGTTCCGGAATGACTCCCGCCATCATCCGCGAGGAACAGTTGATAAAACACCCTTCGATTGCGATCACCTTTTCCGCACTACGGACAAGATTCCGCTGACCGGTGTCCCTGGTGAATGCACCGCCAAGGCAGATTCGTACCGTTTCTTCGCGGGCGAGCCGGTGGGCAATCATATTTGCAGCCCTACGGGCGACCTCGCCCCGGGGCACACGCCCCCTCACAGGCCATCACCGCCATCTTTGGCGGGTTTGTGGAATTTTGCTTTGCTTAGTCCTCGCAGGCCGGACATTTCCCGGATATTTTTGAAATTTTTACAGTTTCGTAGTCCATATCTTCGTACAGTCCATATGATTCGTGCGGTGTTTCACAATATATACCCCGGAACCGGATTTCAAAAAAAATAGAAACTGGATCATGGTTTTTTCAGTAGATACATGGTCCGGAAGCATAGTTGGGATAGTTGTGGTATCCCCCTCAAAAAAGGTTACTCATTTAATATGGAAATGCCCCGACAATTTTCATCCTGTGTGCCTGTGGCCGCTGGCAACGTGAGTGTTTTCATAGTATTTTGTTTCCCGCGGCAGATCCCGGTGCACAGTCATATACTTCGGTGATTTTCATGATCAGGAGTGATTTTGCAGGTAATCCGGGCTTTTTGTCATGGATTATTTTTTTCATTTTTTCATAATCCGGCCCGCTTGTTTTGACATTCACCGTCCCCTTGATCTGGAAACATTTTTTGGTATCAGGATCCCAGACGGATAGTGCCGCATGGGGATTTTCCTTTACATTCGAAAGGGTCTTTTTCATGAAGTTATCCCCGAGCCAGATGGTATCATCACTTTCCAGTATCACGAATGCAATCAGTGACACATTCGGAGACCCGCTCTTCGATGCGGTTGCGACAGGGAATATCTTTACCTTCGAGAACGTCTCTTTCATCTCTGCGTTAAGTGCTGCCATGCATTTCACCAATACATACTGGATCGGGTTATGACACTTATAATTTAGCACCAAAAAGGATACGATAACAATTACTGTCGTTGGATGACTTTTTAGTGTAACACGCAGATGCCCGGTCATGTGACCGGAGAACCAATAATCCTGCCCGTCAAATTATTCACAAGATAAGGGGATGACAATGAAACAACCTGACCTCGCTACTGATATCGACATGTTCGGACGGATGACGATTGCCCTTGAGGAGATTGAGGCGTGCCGAGAATTTGTCGTCCTCATTCCTGAAGTCAGGACGAATATGGTGTTTGCACATCCCCATGCAAAAACGCCTGATGAAGTCATGGCTATAGATGGCCGGATTACCATTATCAACAGCATGCCACGGGCAGCCGGGAGAATACGGTTCGGGGCATCAAGCCATATGGCACGGCTCATCATCGAACTCATGAAGACCGATCCGTCCATCCGGGCCGGGATCGATTTCGCAAATTCCCCAGGATTTTCAGACTGGCTGTCAGACTATTGCAAGAAGGAAGGTTGGGTGTTTGTTTTGATTGACCGGAGGGCCGAGCCTGCCGAACTCAGGATTGCAGAGGGGTCATCGATGCAGTGGAAGGCAACAGAGGCAGTCCGGGCCGCCGGGGGCCATGTTCCGAAAATTATCTGCGATGCCGGAGGAATGGGAAAAGAGCCGGTCTGTATCATAGTGGGGAAGGAACCCATCAGTGTTGCACAGGATTTGTGTGAAATTGCCCATGCGCATTCACGACGATTCTGATAACTCTTTTTCATACATTGCACATTCAATGAAACGAAAGACCACAATTGCCTGAATTGAACTATTTCCAGAATGGTAACACAATCGAAAAAAATTACCCTGATACAAGGATAATCCTTGTTATCTGAGGAGTTCCTGCGCGATTTCTGCTGCCCGCACGCCGGAGAGGAGCATGCCACCAAACGTCGGCCCCATCCTCGGAAGGCCAAATGTTGATGCAGTAGCCATACCGGCTACGATGAGACCCGGGTAAACTTCGGAGGTATGGTTGACGACCGCTTCTTCAGAGGTCTCCACCCACATCGGTGAGAACCCTTTCATGGAGACAAGTCCCCGGCTTGCAAGCGAATTCACCACAACAGCGTCGTGACCGGTTGCATCGATGACGATCTTGCATTCGAGCGCGACCGGGTCTACGCAGGTGATCGCACGCGGCAACGCTGCCACGGGCGTCCAGTTGATCACGACTCCTGCGACGCGGTCATGTTTAAGAACCACGTCATCAAACCGGTTCATGTTGAAAAGCGTTGCCCCGGCGTCACACGCGGCAGCTATCAGCTTTGAGCATGCATGGGGGCCATCGGCGACATAGAGTCCACTTTTTACTTCGCGGCTCGGAGCTCCAATCTCATCAAGGATTTTCTGGGCCGGTGCCCTGACGGTCAGTTTGTTCATGAGATATCCCCCAATCCAGAAGCCGCCGCCAAAATAGTTGTTGCTCTCGATAACCAGCGTCTTTATATTTGCCTTCGCAAGGTCCCGGGCAGCGACAAGGCCGCTTGGACCCCCGCCAACAATGATCACATCGGTTTCCACGTGGTTGAGAAATTCTCTGGTAAATTCCTCAACAATTGCTCTTGTCACATCTTTTTCTGATGCTTCTGAAAATAATGCCATTATTTATTCTCCTTTTTCTGATTCTGGAACACCATCTCTCTCCGTTATGTTCGGGATACGATAGTCAGGTCCGGTTCTCTTGATCGAGTAAAACCCAAAGAACACGTAACCTCATGTTCAATAATTTTCACGGGAATTTTCCCGTTGAGAGATCAATGAACGGATGCACATTTCTCGGGATTAAAAGTCCCTGTATCTGGAAAAGGCATCCGGCATTCGTGAGACCTCATAACAATTGTGATTGTTAACTATTAATCATGTTGGTTTATTTCCCCGTCCAATGTACCTGAAAAGCAATCCATCGGTAAAATCGCAGGCTTCGTTTATCCCCATGTATATACCGAAACCCTATTTAAATAAAAAAGGAACCGGGTTGCCGTATCCTCCCGGTATGAGAATGGTCAGATCGTCCCCAGTGCCCGTTCAAGATCCGCAATGAGATCCTCTGCGTTCTCAATACCCACAGAGATCCGAACCAGTGCATCACTCACGCCAATTTTCCTGCGCTCCTCTGCCGGGATTGAGGCATGCGTCATCGTTGCCGGGTGCTCAATAAGGGACTCAACTCCCCCGAGGCTCTCTGCGAGTGCGAAGAGATGCAGGTTACGGAGGAATTTCTTTGCTTCCGCTTCCCCGCCCCTCAACTCAAAGGAGAGCATGCCCGAGAATCCCTTCATCTGCTTCCGGGCGAGTGCGTGCTGCGGGTGCGAGGTAAGACCGGGATAATAGACCATGGCAACCTTGCTGTGCGTTGACAGGAACTCTGCCACGGCAAGTGCATTTTTCTCGTGCCGTTCCATCCTCAGCGCAAGCGTCTTGATCCCCCGGGCGACAAGGAAACTGTCGAACGGCGAGAGGATTGCTCCTGCTGCGTTCTGGTGGAAACGGAGTTTCTTAAAGAGTTCTTCGTCAGATGTAATCAGTGCCCCGCCAATCGAATCGCTGTGGCCGTTGATGTACTTGGTTGTGCTATGCACCACAACATCCGCACCAAGTCCGAGAGGTTGCTGGAAGTACGGGCTTGCAAATGTATTGTCCACTGCGACAAGTGCTCCGGTATCGTGAGCGATTCCGGCAATCTCCCGGATATCGCAGAGCCTCAATAAGGGGTTTGTCGGGGATTCAAGCCAGACGAGTTTTGTCTCCTTGTGAATCGCAGACTTGACCCTCTCCGGGTCGCGGGCATCAACGTACGAAAAATCAATGCCAAATTTTTCCTGGAAGACCCGGGTGAAGAGGCGCCGCGTCCCCCCGTAAAGATCGTCGAATGCGACAACGTGGTCTCCGGACTTCAGCAGACTTAAACAGAGAGTAGTCTCGGCTGCAAGTCCCGATGAGAATGCAAGCCCGTACCGGGCATTCTCGATCGCTGCCAGTTTCTTCTCGAGCGCAAACCTCGTGGGGTTCCCGCTCCGGGAATATTCAAAGCCCCCCGTTGGCTCATCCACATCCTTTCGGGCAAATGTGGACGCGAGGTGGATAGGGACCACGACGTCCCCGCTGGGGTGTCCGGTAAAATCCGGCTCCTCGCCGGTATGAATTGCCTGCGTATCAAAACCCATATCAGATCACATCTGCAAATCCGTTGGCTTTCATCCATTCATCGTTGAAGATCGAGCTTAAGTAATTGCGCCCGGTATCCGGGAGCAGCACCACGAGCACATCTTTCTCGTCAAGGTTCTTAGCAACCTGTGTTGCCGCAAACACGGATGCCCCGGATGTTCCTCCGACAAGGAGTCCCTCTTCACGGGCAAGGCGTCGGGTCATCCGGAAAGCATCCCGGTCCTCAACTGCGATCATGTCATCAAGGATACTCATATCCACGGTTTTGGGGATGAAGTCCTCCCCCGTTCCTTCCGATTTATACGGGTGCAGGACCGGTTCGGTCCCGTGAAAGACGTGGTGGTAGAGGGAACCTTCGGGATCCACGCCGATGATTTTAATCTCCGGATTCTTCTCCTTGAGATAGCGTGCTACACCGCTGATTGTCCCCCCGGATCCGAGACCCGCAATAAAATGGGTGACATGGCCACCCGTATCCCGCCAGATCTCCGGGCCGGTGGAGGCATAATGCGCTGCCGGGTTGCTTGGGTTCTCGAACTGGTTTGGCACAAATCCCCCGGGCGTCTCGCGTGCCACCCGCGCTGCCACTTTGTAATAACTGCGTTCATCCTCAGGAGGCACATTGGTCGGGGTCCGGATCACGTCCGCCCCATATGCCCGCAGCAGGTACTCCTTTTCCTTGCTCATCTTCTCTGGCATGGCAAAGATTGTCTTATACCCGCGCAATATCGAAGCGATCGCAAGGCCTGCACCGGTATTTCCTGCCGTGGGCTCGACAATCGTTCCCCCGGGCTGGATAAGCCCGGCGCGTTCAGCTTCATCTATCATGTTCGCGGCGGTCCGGTCCTTGACACTTCCCCCGGGATTGAAGCTCTCGACTTTTGCAAGCACGAGCGGGCGTGTTCCTTCCGGCATCACTTTCCTCAACCTGACTAACGGGGTATTCCCGATTAATTCTCCAACATTCTCATAATATCTCATGTCTGTCCTCCATTCATGTTCATGTCCTCCTCTTTTGTGCCGGTTCTGAATCCTGATACGGGTAAAAAAAATTCAGCCACAGGCACCCGCCAGATGACGGTGTCATGACAAAAAAGCCATCAGGCAGGTGTCCCTCTGGGTAATTACTGACGACAACAAGCCGGGAGAGAGGAGAAGAGAGCGGTGCCGGAAACACCGTGACGACTGCGTGTGACTGCTGATGTGGCAGGGTAGCGACGCATACTATGAATGGTATTGCCGGGAAGGTTTTTTCCTGTTCCCGTTCCGGAGTGTAGTGGCATTCTGTTCACAATTGTGATTTTAGTTACTACATATTTACCCTGGTGTTATAAAAATATGGGGGTAGCGGCGATCTCCCTGGTTACTTATTTATGATAAGTCGGATTCTGCCTGATCACCCGTTTATTATGAGGATTTCTTCGATGAGTTAGCCATAGTTACCCGGGGCGGATAATTTTAAAAAGCCGGACCCGCGTTTCGATTGTGTCAAATTCTGCCGATAAGTGAGGTATTTAATTATATGAATGAGTTGTTATGTGCAGGAAATGAAGTGATTGCGGCAAAAAATTCCCAAACGGTGTTCCTCGTTAATCCCCTGGCACACGGGGTGAGCGCCGGCACTTTAAAATTCCCCGGGCAACAGTCCATCAAGATCTCTTCCCCATGAAACGATCCTTCAAAGAGACAGGTGCCTGTAACATCCTTAACCAGGGCCGGTGTGGCAGAACGGTTAATGCCTTCGCCTGCAAAGCGAATGTTTGGTGGTTCGACTCCTCCCGCCGGCGTCTAAAGTGAAAGGAAATTATCATGGAACTCTACAGTACCTTATCGAGAAGCGTAGAACCGTTCGTGACCCTCAATCCGGACAGGGTTTCCCTGTTTGTCTGCGGGCCAACAGTCTATGATTACTCGCACCTGGGTCATGCCCGGACGTACGTGGCCTTTGATGTACTGGTAAAGTATCTCCGGTGGACCGGAAAGGAAGTGTTCTATCTCCAGAATATCACGGATGTGGATGACAAGATCATCAACCGTGCGAAAGAAGAAGGCGTTTCCCAGAACGCTCTCTCCCGAAAGTTCGAGAATGAATATCTCCGGGATATGCAGTCCCTTGGAATTAACGCAGTGAGCTACTATGCCCGCGCTACTACGCACATACCGGAGATCATCGATCAGGTGGAGCGCCTGATTGCCCGCGGTGTGGCATATGTCTCGGAGACCGGGGTTTATTTTAGCGTAGATACCTTCGAGCGCAACGGTGAACTCTCCGGCCAGGACGGAACAAAACGTGTCAGCCGTGTTTCGGATACTTCGAAAAACAACCCGCTTGATTTTGTGCTCTGGAAGATCGGAGAATATGGCGAATATACCTGGAACTCTCCCTGGGGCCGGGGCAGGCCCGGGTGGCATATCGAGGATACAGCGATTTCGGAAAAATATTTCGGACAGCAGTACGATATCCACGGCGGCGGGTTGGACCTGATCTTCCCTCACCACGAAGCTGAGATCGCCCAGATGGAATCGCTGGAAGGAAAGCATCCGATGGTCAAATACTGGCTGCACACGGGATTTCTTACCGTGAAAGGCGAGAAGATGTCCAAGTCATTGGGGAACTTCATTACCATCCGGGATGCGCTCCGGACCTGGAATAAGGATGTACTGCGATATTTCATCCTGCTCTCTCACTACCGTTCCCCCCTTCAGGCAACTGATGAGGGGATCGCCAATGCGGCTAAAGCGCTCGAACATATCCGCGCTGTTGCAAAAAAAGACACCGGGGTGAACCGGGAAGGACGCAAAGCCTTTACGGACGCTATGGAGTCTGACCTCAATACGCCCATGGCGCTTGCCGCGATCCAGGCGCTTGCCACGAGCGGGGATATCGGGGCACTCAAAGAGTTCGGGGAGATCCTGGGAATAAACTTCCTGCGCGAGACCAGCGCACCGTTAAGTGTGCTCCAGGATATCCGGGCAGAGCTGCGTGCAAGGAAACAGTTTGATGTCGCCGACCTTATCCGCGAACGTATGGTGGCAGCCGGGATCAATATCACTGATGCACCCCTGTGAGCGTCTTTCTCTCCGGTAAATTACTTATTTTTACTCCAAAATCCCTGACGGTATACGGCAGGAATTGGCCCAAAATGCGGGGGTACTTCCCCGGATGTTTTGTGATGAAAAAAAGTTGAGCCAACCATTCACACGAGAGGTTCAGGCTGTTTCTCGCCAAGTGCCGGCAGGTGCATGGGCTTTATGAGGACCTGTTCATCGGTCTGCCGGATCTTTTCGATGATGATCTCCTTTCCGCGCTTCGTGATCGCAAAGATGGGTACCGAAACTCCTGCCTGAATGAGTGCCTTTGCACCGGCAGCTTCCCGCACGGTCTTTGATGCGCAGGAAGTCATCAGGTCGGCAACCGCCACAAAGGCTTCTGCCTCTTCGCGGGTAAGACCGGTGACATGGACACCAAAGATAAGGGTGTCAGGAAATGCGTTGCGGATCTTCCCGGCAACTTCGGGACGTGCCACGGTAACGGCTACCTTTTCATACCCCACATCATAGGCCCATGCCACGCCAGCGAACTGGTCGAGCGATGCATGCTTCTTATCTACGACAATGCCGCCATGCTTCTCGATGCGCCGCATAACTTTGGGTATTGGACTTGTCGAGACAAGACCTGACATCCTGCCCCCGATCCCCTGGATCAGAAATGGATCCTTGGCGATGACGGTTCCGGCGCCGTCGCAGGCAAGGACTGCTGCATCGATCAGCCCAACACGGGACGCAAAACCGAGCAGCTCTGTTGCGCCGAACCCTACGAACTCGCGGGTGTCGAGCACATCCCGGTCGGGGGTGCACATGCCGAACGCTTTCATCCGGTGCTCAATGTTGGCCCTGACCGCATCTTTTGTGATGATGGGAACCGGGTGGGCAAACCGTTTTGCCAGCGGGCATTCCTTGATCTGTGCTTCGCCAATTTCCACGATGGACCCGTTCCGGATCACAATCCGGGAGCGGCCGATTGCTTCGATGATGTGTTCATCGGTATTTGTTGATGTCATAATGTTTACTCCGTTCTGATGGGAATTTCCGGAAAATAAAACGGGATAATCCGTAGATCAGCATAGCATTCCGGATGTCGTTATGCTGAATATTGCGGCAACTTTTGCCCGTTCGTACTGATTTGACGTCCGTGATTACGCCCGTTTCCGTTTAGAGAGGGATCAATGTTTGCACGAGGCCCTCTTCCAGCACTCATGATGTCATCGGGGGGATCGCCTGGCGGATATCCGCATGCTTCGCATCGATGACCGCCTTAATTTCTTCTTTGGTCTTTCCCTCGGTATACAGACTCTTCACCTGGAGCGCATCCTCAAAGCACATTGTGCATGAAGCTCCATGCGGGTCATATTCTCCATTCTCTTTCCTGAAACAATCAAGTAGTCCGCGACTGTGAATTCTTCCATTATGTGCCATCTGCATGCAGCTGCACCAGCAATTGATCCCATCCAGTCTCTCAGGATTGTCCCGGGCATAGAGGTACGCCTCTTTGATCCTGTCGCTTGCAAGGGCATAATCCGGCAGGCCGCTTGAATCCGGAGCCGCCCCTGCTCCCCGGGGTAAAAAGATTATCGCGGTGACTGCGATCAGTGCCACAATAATGGCAATGCTTACGATGAGTTTTCTGTCCATGTGATTCCGTCCTTGTTTCATACTAATGTCACCCAGAGCAGTGCGGTGACGATAATCAGCGTGACCGCCATCAGGATCATTCCCTGGTACCTGAACAACCGTCCCCGTTTCGCCGTAATGTAATCACTTACAGTAAATACCCCTGCGATAAGGACCGTCCCCAATACCAGGCCGGAGAATAATTTATCGAGTCCGAAGGTTTCCATGCCAAAAATGGCATGATAGTCCGGCATCGATTTCACCACCTCAATATTCGTAATAATACCTGCGTAATACAAGGGGACGGCTAGCGCGAGCAGGGAGACTGCAACAAGAATGACGCCCTGGAACGGGTAGTCGATGTTTCTCTTTTTGAGTATTCTATCAAGCCACAATGCCGATGCTGCAACGAACGCCCCAAGGAACAGACCGACAATACTGTCATCCACGCCATAAGCCCTCGCGATACCAACGCCTGCCGCTGCACCTGCCGTGCATAACGGGCAGTGAGCAGATACCGGCGGAATGATCGCTGCTACCAGGAGAAGCAGTACCGCAATACCAATAAACGCGGCTGGGTGCCGGTTTTTAAGATTTTTTGTCACGTGTGTGGGGTGAATCATACCATTGTTCTCCATTTTTTTACCGTCAGGTCCGTGCGGGAATGATCCTTTTCCTGAGTTCTGATACTTCTTTCATGTACAGGTTCGCCAGATCCCGGGCGAATGTAGCGAGCTGCGGAATAATCCTGAACAGTCCGAACGCGATTATGATCAGGACAACGAGAGAGAGCACTTCCGCAAACACGTTGTGTGCCCAAAAGAAACTCGCGTATCCCGCACCGAATTCCGTTGTGCCGGTCGGGTCCGGGAGAAAGGAAAACCACTGGTCTGACCATGCGATGATTACCACAACTACCCGCAGGATGTTGAGGAGGTAGATCGTAGGGACAACGATCAGGAATGCAAGCAAACCCTGTTTTACGGTAAGACGTTCCGATCCCGCAGTGACTCCAAGCAGGATCGCGATTGCGGTTATTCCCGTGCATGCGAGAATGATCTCGGTGGCAAACCCGTTCCGTATGATAATGTTCCATCCATCGATCTGTGAATGGTGGTTGAGAACGTGGAGAAGCCAGACGACCTGGTTTACTACGGTACTGATGAGCGCGTCCCGGAGGACCGGGATGAATGTGAACGGGACGTAGATGAGGGTCGCAACCGCTGCCGCGTTTGAGAGCTGCAGTACGATTGGTTCTTCCCGCAGGAGGTTACGAATTGTGATTGCCAGGAATGGCAGGGACAGTACCGCGAGTGCCGGATACAGGATGTTGTCAAGCGTAAGGTATTCCGGGACTTCCGTAAGGAGATTGATTACCACGAGCGTCCATCCAGCTATCGCTGCGTACTTACTCCGTTTTCCTGCTACGAGAAAAACAACGAACGCAAGGAATGCTGCAAGGATGAGAAGTTCACTCATGATAATACCTGATCGATTTCTCGATAGCATTTTTTCCCGGCAATTAAACCTCTTCTCACAACATCGTCTCCCGATCGAATAATACGGAGATGATTTGGTGAGAACACGTTTTATAAGGTCTTCACAATTGTTAGCTGCACAGAAAAACCTCAGCGCAAAGGAGGCCCATGATGGAAACAACACTAAAAGTTTCAGGAATGCACTGCACCGCCTGCAAAATGCTCATCGAAGACGCCATAAGCGAAATAAAAGGCGCACAGGCCGTATCGGTCAATCACACAACCGGAGCGGTTGTCGTGACCTATGATTCGCATGATACACTTGAGAAGATCAAAACTGCGATCAGAGGAGAGGGATTCACGGTTTAAACCGGATTAAGACCTGGACGGGAATATGAGACATAAGAAAGAAACCCGGGAAACACACCGGAATCCGGCCGAAAGTCCGGAACCGGAAACTGTGGGAAGTGAGAAAGAGCTCCGGGAAGAACATCCCATACCGACAGGAAATCCAAAACCTGATCTGGGTGGGGGCTTGCTGGTGTCCGATCTTACGCTCCACGGCATGCATTGCGACTCCTGCGCAAAGATCATCGACCGCACGGTCTCAAAACACACCGGCGCACGGGTCAGGGAGTTTGATCTGGTCAACAACCGGATGATTCTTGAGTACAGTAGCGAACAGCAGCTGGAAAAAATTCGCATCGAACTGATCGGCAAGGGCTACCAGACGCTCCTTCCCGGAGAGCAACCTGAGGATGGCTTCGAGGCCGGTTCATTGCATCGCGGGATTGATTTCTTACGGAATGTGGCTTTCAACGCGCCGGGGTTTGAGGCCGAGCGTACGCTCTTCACGTACTCGATTGATGCAGTCTTCATCGTACTGGCCGTGCAGGCTGCGTTGTACATGCTCATCTTCCGTTCTATTCCCGGGTTCCTGTACGCTTATTGGAGCGTCACGATCCTTACCGCGGTTGCAGCAGGGGCACTGCTGTTTGCCTACTACCACGTGAACACGTTCCGGAAGATCACGTCCTGTATGACCGGGATGATGTCGGGCATGACGTTTGCAATGGCGGCAGGTTTTCTCATCGGGGCGTATGCGGGCGCGACAAACGGGATGTTCGTGGGAAGTATTGTCGGAATGATCGTGGGGATAGGGTTTGGGTACTTCACCGGAAGGTATTGCGGAGTCATGGGCGTGATGGAGGGACTCATGGGAGGACTGATGGCGGGCACAATGGGTGCCATGCTTTCCGTCATGATGATATTTGATAATCTCGTCCCGTTCCTCTTCATTCTCACCGCCATTGAGGCAGTCATCCTCCTGGCGTTCAGCTACATGCTGTACAAAGAGTACGGGAACATGAAGCCAACGGATGTGAAAGTGAGCAGTACGGAGTTTACGCTACAGGTACTTGCGCTTGACCTCGCCCTTACGATGGTTTTCGTATACGGTCCGAAGGCGGGCGTGGTTCTCGGGGGATAATATGGGAGAAGGGAAACAATGGCCGGGTAAGGCCTGCAATGCCCGTGGGTTAACCATGGGCAAACGGAGGGGATGAGAAGATGACAATGAAAGTAGAGATAAGCATCGAGGGTATGCATTGCGGGTCGTGCGCTATCCTGATCTCAAAGGCGCTCTTAAAGACACCAGGAGTGAAGACCGCAAACGTGAATTACGCGTCCAAGAAAGCCAGGGTGGAGTACGATGAGGCGCAGATCAGCGACCAGAAACTCGTTGAGAAGATAACGTCGAAAGGATACGCGGCGAAGATTGGATCGGACCCGGACGCAGAACGAATCGTCCGGGAGAAGGAGATAACCGGTCTTAAGTCCCTTCTCATATTCAGTACGGTTCTGGCCCTGCCTGCGTTGCTGATCGGGATGATCTTCATGGACGTACCGTACCGGATGCTCATCCTGTTCCTGCTGGCGACACCCGTCCAGTTCATTGCCGGGAAGAACTTTTACCTCGGTGCCTGGAGTTCGTTGAAGAACCGGAACGCAACCATGGATACGCTCATTGCGGTGGGAACGACTGCGGCGTATGCATTTTCCGTTGCCGCTCTGTTCGGGCTTGTGCAGGAACAGTATTTCGAGACTGCTGCGGTCCTGATCACGCTCGTGATTCTCGGTAAGTACCTCGAAGCGGTTGCAAAAGGCAGGACCAGCGACGCAATCCGGAAGCTGATGGGGCTTGCCCCCAAGGTCGCAATTGTGATCCGCGATGGCCGCGAGATGGAGTTACCGATCGACCAGGTAGTAGTCGGCGACGTTTTGCTTGTGAAGCCCGGCGAAAAGATCCCGGTGGACGGGACCGTCGTGGAAGGAAGGTCAGCTGTCGATGAGAGCATGATCACCGGGGAGAGCATTCCTGTTGAGAAGGCAACCGGCTCAAATGTCATCGGAGGGACGATCAACAAGAACGGGATGATCAAATTCGAGGCAACCAAGATCGGGAAGGACACGGTTCTCTCCCAGATCGTTCGGCTTGTCGAGGATGCCCAGGGAAGCAAGGCGGACATCCAGAGGTTCGCTGATCGGATAAGCGGCATTTTCGTGCCGGCAGTCATCCTGATTGCAGCGCTTACGTTCGTGGCATGGTATTTCGTGCTGGGCCAGACGTTCCCGTTCGCCCTGATGGTGGCAGTCGCCGTGCTCGTGGTGGCCTGCCCGTGCGCACTCGGGCTCGCAACACCGACAGCAATCATGGTCGGGACCGGCGTCGGGGCCCAGAGGGGTATCCTGATTAAGAACGCAGAAAGCCTCGAAATTATGCACAGCGTACGAGCAGTAGTGTTTGACAAAACCGGGACCATAACGGAAGGAAAACCGAAGGTAACGGATTTCTTCACCGCTCCCTCGGAAAGCGAACGCGACGCTCTCATAGGGTACGCGTACGCGGTTGAACGACACTCGGAACACCCGCTGGCAGACGCAATAACGGAATTTGCAAAGGAGCAGGGTGCCAGCCATGGCGAAGTGCATGAGTTCAGGGCAATTCCCGGCTTTGGCGTGACAGCCACCGTTGACGGCAGGATAATTTACCTGGGCAAACCGGAGAAAGGGGTTCTGGACGTACAGTCAGATGCGATGGTCGCTCGCCTCCAGGAAGAGGGAAAGACTGCAATGATCCTGAAAGTCGATGACAAGCCACGCGCAATCATTGCCGTAGCAGATACGATAAAGGCGACGAGCGCTAAGGCCGTCGAGGAGTTGAAGCGCCTTGGTATAGAGACCTGGATGATCACCGGCGACAATGTGAAGACCGCCCATGCAATCGCACGGGCCGCGGGCATCCAGAATGTGTTTGCCGAGGTCCTGCCGCAGGACAAGGCGGAGTACGTCAGGAGTCTCCAGAAGGATGGGCATAAGGTCGTGATGGTGGGCGACGGCATCAATGACGCGCCTGCTCTCGCACAGGCAGATATCGGGATTGCCATGGGATCCGGCACGGACGTGGCAATGGAAGCCGGCTCCGTGGTCCTGATGCGCTCGGACCCGCTGGATGTGCCCCGTGCAATCCGGCTCGGCAGGGCAACGATCAGCAAGATCCGGCAGAACATGGCCTGGGCACTGGTCTACAACATCATCGGGATTCCTATTGCCGCAGGAGTGCTCTATCTCTCGTTTGGAATCCTGCTCTCGCCGATCATCGCGGGAGGTGCAATGGCGCTGTCGAGTGTCTCAGTCGTGACGAACGCGCTCACGCTCCGGTGGGCGAAACTTGAGGTGGTAACATGAAGAACGGCGGATGGATTGGGGAAAATAAAGGCGCGATTGCGTTCGCGGCGGTGATCATGCTGATCGGAACTGCCGGGTATTTCGCGCTGGGAATAAAGGAAGGCATGGGTGCCGGCACCGGTAAGGTAAACCCGGCAGTGTTTGCGGGTATCCAGTACAAGGTTGGCTTCACACCGGACGGGACGATCAAGGTGCTCGCGTACGCGAAGAACAATGCGCTTGCGAGTCTTATCGCAAAAGAAGGTGGACCTATCCCGGAAGACGACTCAATGACGATTGGATCCGCAGAAGCAGAGATGATGCTCAAGGAAAACCTGTTTAAAAAACCGGGTGACAACCTGACGGATTTCTTCGGCATCCCAAAGGTGTACATTGGCGGTGTACTGGCAAAGACCGGAACGCCGGTGGATGACCTGCATTTCCTCAGCCTGCACAACTTCGAAAAGGCTAATGGTGAGGAAGGAAGGGTGTTTTCAAAACTTACCCCTGATAACGTGCCGAAGATGTTCTACTACCTCGGCCTGAACGAGCCCGTTCCTGCAAAGTTCGTGCTCGCAGAGGGTAGTATGACCGGCTACGAGGTCCATGACCTCGGTGGTGCGGAGTACTACCCGCTCATCCTGGGTTCGAATGAGGCAAAGATGATGCGGGAGGAAAATCTGTTCCGGGATATCGGTGACGTGAAACGAGGATTCTTCGGCCGGAACATCGTCATTGTTGGCGTTCTCAAACAGACAAACTCGAGTCTCGATATGATGCACTTTGTTCCCCTGAAGGAAAACCAGATTGGATAATGGGAGGTGAATTCCATGAACCAGAGAACAGCAGTATCAATTGTAGTAATCATGGTGGCGATCTTTGGCATCGGCATCCTGCACCCGCAACTGCATTCGTCAGGTGCCGGGTCAGGAACCGTCCAGAGAGTGCAGGCAGCAAGCGTGAGTTCTCTGACGAAATCGGACAGTGTGGCATTTGTGGCAGGTGCCGGGAATGAGACCCTTCAGACATTCACGCTTGGCGTAAGCGGATTCCAGTACACGCCAAAAGAAATCCGGGTGAAGCAGGGGACGAAGGTCAGGATCGAAGGCGATCCCAACACGCTGAGGGGATGCATGCTTGTGGTCAACATAGAAGGGTACGATATCAGTAAACCGATACGGGCGGGTGACAACGTGATCGAGTTCACCGCAGACAAGGCAGGAACCTTCCCCATCTACTGCAACATGGGGCTGGGCAATGGTAAACTTATCGTCGAGGCGGGGTGATTATCCTGAATAAAATACTGATAGCAGCAATCGTATTCATTGTAGCAGTAGTTGTTGCAATCGTGTTCATCTTCCCGGCGAGTATCGGGACAACTGATACCCAACCGGCACCGGTGGTTAGTGTGAGTGCCTCGCCGCAAGGAGACAGCGGGGCAACCCAGACATTCACTCTTGGCTATAAGAACGGCCGGTACAATCCCCCCGAAATCCGGGTGAAACTGGGGACGAACGTCAGAATTGAAGGCGATCCCAACACGCTGAGAGGGTGTATGCTTGTTGTCAATATTGAGGGGTACGGCATCAGCAAACCGATACGGGCAGGAGACAATGTGATTGAGTTCACCGCCGATAAGGCGGGAACCTTCCCCATCTACTGCAATATGGGAATTGGTGACGGCAGACTTGTTGTCGAATGAGATGTTCGGGAATTGTGCCAGTGCGGTCACCCGCAGCGGCAGTCCTGAAGACGCGGACGGTGACTGCCGGTTAGCCGGGTCAAGGACAGTTGCGGTGTAAATTCCACCGGTGAAAGATGACCAGGACGAATAAACTGAGGGTATTACTATGGAAGAACGAGCAGTATGGGCAATTATCGTAGTCGTCGGGGCGGTCTTCCTGACAATGCATGCCGGCCACATCGGTGCTGTCGTTTCAGGGGCAAAAACAACGACTTCGGTTGTGCCGGCCGCCGGTCCGGGATCGCAGCCACAATCCGGCTTTGCGGGAATTCCGGGAGCCGGAAAGGGGGTTGTGGAAACCTTCACGCTGACAGCCAGTGGCGGCCAGTACAATCCGTCAGTGATCCGGGTGAAACAGGGGACGAACGTCCGGATCGAAGGCGATCCAAAGACCCTCTCGGGTTGCATGGCTGTCGTCAATATAGGTGGGGACTACGGGATCAGCAAGCTGATCACTTCCCGGGACAATGTGATTGAATTCACGGCAGACAAGACCGGAACGTTTCCCATGTACTGTGACATGGGCATAGGAAACGGAAAATTAATAGTCGAATGATCGCCGACCTGGAGCAATGGGGGTATCGTTTCGGAAAGAAAGACAGATCGTTTTCGTATGGCCCGGGCAAACATTCGGATATACTATTTTTGGCCAACCCGAAGAGATCGCTGAATTTCTCTGTCCCCCCTGGCCGGATCATACCACTTCATACCATTTTGTGTTTCCACAATTCAGATCATTGCGGTAAAATTCGCCCTGTTTGACCATTTTTTGAGAAAGCGGCAATGATTGCCGACGTATTCAGGGATTTATAACAGCCTTTCCCATTGAATGTAAGCAAGATGTCCGGATAAGCCGGGCCGGTACTTCCGGTCCTGTTCTTCTCCAGCAGATCGCGCGTATTCCGGGACCGTACCAACGGCCGGACTGCATTATGTTTCAAAAAGAAGTGAACACAATGGCTCTCAACAAAAACCTAACCTATGGCATTATCGCGGCAATCATCATCGCCGTGTTTATTATTGGAATCGTAGTGACATCCTCTGCGGGAAGCAAGGTTACGACAGCGACAACCCCGCTCCCGCCTCCAACCCCCACGGAAATCAAGGCTGTCGGGACAACTCCTGTCGCGGCAGGTACCATTGTGTCGCAGGCAACCCCTCCCGTAAGCCAGGTGAGTGGAACAATCACCCTGTCCGGTGCTTTTGCGCTCTATCCACTTGCGGTTGTCTGGGCGGATGAGTACAAGAAGACCCACCCGAATGTCAAGATAGAGGTATCAGCCGGAGGCGCCGGGAAAGGAATGTCTGATACACTCGGAGGTCTTGTCGATATCGGGATGGTATCCCGTGCGATAAGCGATACCGAGATCCAAAAAGGTGCCTATCCGATCCCAGTAACCAAGGATGCGGTCGTACCGGTAATCAATGCAAAGAACCCGGTCGTCAAGGAGATCCAGGCAAAAGGAATCAGCCAGAGTACCTGGAAGAAGATCTACATCGACCGGACCGTCCTTAATTGGGGCGAAGTCGGGGGGAGGCCCGAGATCACCGATAAGATTCACCTCTTCACCCGGAGCGACTCTTCCGGAGCTGCTGATATCTGGGCACTCTACGTTGGTGGAAAAGCGCAGGCGAACCTGAGAGGTATCGGAGTTTTCGGCGACCCGGGCCTCCTGTCCGAAGTGCAGAAAGATCAGCTTGGTGTAGGGTTCAACAACATCAACTACGCGTACGATGCGAAGACCGGTCTTCCGGTTGCGGGTGTCGTGATCCCCCCCTTCATACTGAACGATAATACCGTCCTCGACATCAGCACGAAGGAAAAAGCGGTAGCTGCAATCAAATCCCAGACCTTCCCGCACCCCCCGGCCCGGGTTGAGTACTTTGTCACGAAGGGCAAGCCCACCGGAGTAACCGCTGATTTCATCAAGTGGACCCTCACTGACGGCCAGAAGTTTGTCGATGCAAACGGTTACATTGAATTACCATCGGATGCGATCGCGAGCTCGCTCCAGAAGGTAGCGTAAGAGTGAACTGGCAATAATTGCCAGTATCTTTCGCTTTTTTTATTCTCCACATGAGGTAGTACCGTATGTCTGCACGAAATTTGATCGATCGCATCACCGGCAATGTCATGGCGGCAGCTGCAGTCGGTTCTGCCCTTATGCTGCTCGTCATAGCCGCTGCCCTTTGCCTGCGTTCGATCCCAATCCTGCAGACTATCCCGATTCACGATCTCTTCCTCGGAAGCACGTGGATGCCGGTCGAGGGCCACTTCGGGTTTCTTGTGCCAATTCTCGGGACTGTCTTTGTTACAGCGATAGCTATGGCGATCGCAATTCCACTCTCCATCCTCTCTGCAATTTATCTTGCAGAGTATGCAACTGAACGGGTCCGTGCAAAGATTCTCCCGCTTATCGACCTTCTCGCCGGTATCCCTCCGGTCATCTTTGGGGTATGGGGCGTCCTTGTCATTGTACCCTCTGTCGCGGTCCTTGCCCGGAATATCGGTCCGCTCGGGATACCGTTCTTCGGCACGACCGAGTACAATACCGGGTTCTCCATTCTTGCGGCAGGAATCGTTCTTGCCATCATGGTCTTTCCCATCATCATTTCGATCTCGGAACAGGTACTGCGTGCGGTGCCTGCCGATATCCGGGAAGCATCGCTTGGAATGGGGGCAACAAAATGGCAGACCATCAAGCATGTGGAACTGAAGATGGCGTTTTCGGGAATCGCTGCTGCGGTGATCCTGGGGTTTTCCCGCGCATTCGGCGAGACCATAGCAGTACTGATGGTAGTAGGTAATGTGGCACTCATACCGAATTCGGTGTTTGATCCCGCGTTACCGTTGCCGTCACTCATCGCGAACAATTACGGTGAGATGATGTCGATACCGCTTTACGATTCAGCACTGCTGTTTGCCGCACTGATTGTGATGTCAGTGATACTGGTTTTCACGGTAATTGCACGATTGATTCTTATCAGGATAGAGAAGGGGATGGCTTATGGATAGGATCAAAGAGGAACGGCTGGTCACGGCCCTGATGATCTCCTCACTGCTCATCGTTATCGGGAGCCTTCTCTCCATCATCGCCGTGATTGTCTGGCAGGGGCTCCCCTCGCTCTCGCTTGCGATGATTACCGAGACGCCAAAAGGGGGATATTATACCGGCAATGGTGGTGGCGGGATCCTGAATGCGATTGTCGGATCCTTCTACCTCGCATTCGGGAGCTCCCTCGTTGCACTCATTATCAGCGTGCCGGCAGCATTTGCAATGCAGGATGAGTACCTGGGAAAAACCCGGGCTGCCGAATATATCCGGCTCGCCCTTGAGGTTCTCTGGGGAACTCCCTCGATTGTGTACGGTGCGTTCGGGTTCATCATCATGCTCTACCTCGGCATGCGGGCATCGCTGCTGGGTGGGATCATCGTCCTTATCCTTCTCCAGATTCCGATCATGATACGGGCAATGGAAGAGGTAATCCGGATGATTCCCGATGAGATCCGGGTAGCTTCCTATGCGCTTGGCGCTACCCGTTGGGAGACCTCTATCCATGTAGTGATCCGGCAGACTGCACCGGGCCTTGTCACTGCCCTGCTCCTTGCATTCGGCAGGGGGATCGGTGATGCTGCGTCCGTTCTTTTTACTGCAGGGTACAGTGACAGCATCCCAGGATCGCTCTTTGAACCGGTGGCATCGCTCCCGCTCGCGGTCTTCTTCCAGCTCGGTATGCCATACCCGGAAGTCCAGGCACGGGCGTACACGGCCGCCCTCATCCTCCTGGTAATCGTTCTGAGCTTGAGCCTGATATCGCGATATCTCGCGAAGAGATTCCGGAAAAATGTATTGAGGTGAAATAACCATGAAAGAACAGCTCACTGCCAGAACAGACGATATACAGGTAAAAGATGTCAATGCATTCTATGACAAGTGCCAGGTGTTAAGAGATATCAACCTGCATATCCCGGAAAAACAGATCACTGCGATCATCGGGCCAAGTGGATGCGGTAAGAGTACTCTGTTAAAGTGCTTCAACCGGTTGATCGATCTCGTGGAAGGAGCCACATTTACCGGACAAATCTTCGTTGACGGTACCAATGTCCTCTCCAAAGATGCAGATATTCTTGAGATCCGCAGGAAGATCGGGCTCATTGCGCAGAAACCCACACCGCTCCCGCTCTCGATATTCGACAATGTGGCGTACGGTCCCAGGATCCACGGGCAGAAGAACAAAACCGAACTCGCAAAGATCGTCCGTCATTACTTAGAGGTAGCCGGTCTCTGGGATGAGGTGAAAGATCGGCTCAATACCCCGGCCACCCAGCTCTCGATCGGCCAGCAGCAGCGCCTCTGCCTCGCCCGGGGGATCGCGGTTGAGCCGGAGATCCTCCTCTGCGACGAGCCGACCTCTGCCCTTGACCCGGTCTCCTCGCAACATTTCGAAGAGCAGCTGAAAATCTTAAAGGAGAAGTATACCATCGTGATTGTCACGCACAACATCCACCAGGCAATGCGACTTGCCGATAACGTGGCGTACATCTATCTCGGGGAGCTTATCGAGAGCGGTCCGGCAATCAGTTTCTTTGATAACCCGAAGGACGCGAGGACAAAGGCGTACATCGATGGGTGTTTCATACCGAATCACACGGCAGACATGGGGGGGCTTTAATGTACCGGCGGCCGGGATTATGGGAGAACTAAATGAAACTGCTGATGTTCAACACGGGGGAGTTCTGGTACCGGACGTACCAAAAGACGATCGGGTCGGTGGATACAGAGGACCGGGAAGAGCTGGTAAAGGAAGCACTCGTTATCTTTGTAAATGTCGAGAAAGATGATGAGCAGCGGATGGATGTCGTGGTGCGGAAAGCGGCGGACAATATCACCTGGCTTGCAAAGAAGACTGGCCGGACCGCGATCGTCCTCCACTCCTTTGCCCATCTCTCGGAGAGTAAATCAGATATTGATTTTGCCCGCGATCTCTTCATCCAGCTCCGGGAACGGCTCGCAGGTAAAGGCTACGCGGTAACGATGACGCCGTTCGGGTATCTTAACGAGTTCAGGATCCACGTGCTTGGCGAGTCGCTCGCGAAAGTTTGGAAAACGATCTGATATTTTCCTCATTTTAGCGGCAAAGGTTGCCAATTTCTGACCATATTTAGCATTTCCTCATCAATGTTATCTGACTCACGTATGACAAGACTATCTGAAACTGATGCAAAGAAGCTCGCGGAGCGGTTCGAGCACGCAAAACCAGAAGAGATCCTGAAATGGGCAGGGAATGAATTCAAAGGGAAGATCGCCCTCGCCTCCAGCTTCGGTCTTGAAGACGTTGTCCTGATTGACCTCATCGCAAAGTCCGGTGCCGACATCCGGATCTTCACTATCGATACGGGCAGGCTCCACCAGGAGACCTACACGCTCATGGAGAAAATCGCAGAAAAATATTCAATCCCTGTCGAGATCTTCTTTCCCGACACCGCGGCGGTTGAGGCCATGGTCAACAAGAAGGGGATCAACCTCTTCTACTACAGCAGCGAGGCCCGCGTCGAATGCTGCCATGTCAGGAAAGTGGACCCGCTCCGGCGTGCCCTCACCCCCCTCAACGCATGGATCACCGGGCTCCGCCGTGAACAGGCACCCACTCGCTCGGATATTGTTAAAGTCGAGATCGACCACGTCAATGGCGGGATCGTCAAGATCAACCCTATCGCCGACTGGACCGGAGACCAGGTGCTCGCGTACCTCAGGAAGAACGATGTCCCGTACAACCCGCTCCTCGACCTGGGATTCGTCAGCATCGGCTGCGCCGCCTGCACGAGGCCCATCCAGAAGGGTGAGAATCCTCGGAAGGGTCGCTGGTGGTGGGAGGACGAAGCCAAGAAAGAGTGCGGCCTCCACCTGAATTTCAAAAAATAAAACGACCTAGAACTTCAGAACATAACGATACGAGGTACGATATTTACATGACATCCCAACCCTACGGCGGAACGCTCGTCAACCGCGTCCTGTCCGATGAAGCCCGGCAGAAGGTCCTCAGCGAGCTGAGCAGCAGAAAGACCATTACTATCGATACGCAGGGCGCACTCGACGCCGAGAAGATCGCGATCGGTGCGTTTTCCCCCCTCACCGGGTTTATGGGTGAGGCGGATTACTCAGCCGTACTTGCCAGCTCGCAGCTCGTAAACGGATTGTCGTGGACCATCCCGATCATTCTTGCGCCACGGAACTCCGAAAATCCGGGACTCGGCGACATCCATGTTGGCGACAGCCCCGTGTTGATCTACAATGGAAAGCCAGTTGCAATCCTGCACGTCGAGGAAAAATTTCCCATAGACAAGACGGAGTTTGCCCAGGCGGTCTACGGGACGACAGAAGATGCACATCCTGATGTGAAGAAACTCGCACATGCCGGCGATACGATCTTCGCTGGGAAGATCGATCTCATCAACCGCATATCCAGCACCGATGAACTCACGCCTGCAGAGACAAGGGCGGAGTTCGACCGGCGCGGGTGGAAGACCATTGTTGCGTTCCAGACCCGCAACCCCCCGCACGTGGCCCACGAGTACATCCAGCGCTGCGCTCTCGAACAGGTCGACGGTCTCTTCATCCACCCGGTTATCGGGGAACTCAAGAAGGACGACTTTCCCGCAGACGCGGTCGTTGAGAGCTACCAGTATATCGTTGATCACTATTACCCCGCGTCCCGGGTCTTCCTCGCACCGCTCGCGATCTCGATGCGGTACGCGGGTCCCAAGGCAGCAGTCCTCCTCGCGATCATCCGGCAGAATTATGGGTGCACGCACTTCATCGTAGGGCGTGACATTGCCGGCGTCGGGAGTTACTATGACCCTTACGGCGCTCACACGCTCTTTAAAAGCCTCAAACTCGGCATCGATGCAATGCTCTTCCGGGAGTCGTACTACTGCCGGAAGTGCCGGAGCATGGTGACGGAGAAGACCTGCGGTCACCCGGAATCGGAGCACGTCAGGGTCAGCATGACCCAGATCCGGAAGATGATCGTCGCCGGGCAGCAGCCCCCCATCGAGGTCATGCGCCCCGAGCTTGCCGGCCTGCTCGTCAAGTACAAGCCTCACCTCGAAGCGGGCTGCAAATAGGGATACCTTTATTTTTCCGGGCAGGTTAAGGAAAAAATTGCCGAAAAATGTTCATTTAACTAATCTCTCCCGAAAAGGTACTGAATAAGTTAGTCACATCAGAGAATAACCACCGGCAAAGCCAGCGATCTGTCTCACACCAGGTGCATTTCATGCACGAACCGAACCCGGTCGTCCGTGTTGCCAGGGAAATACCATGGGCCGTCGATATCACACATCAATCGATGAGGAATAAAAACAACCCCACGACCCCCATATGAGGAAGACGAACCATGAAGATTACCATCAACGGAAATGAGGAAGAGATTGCGTACGAGATGACCATCAACGAGTTGCTCTCTTTCCGTAAAGTGGAGTCTCCTGAGATGATCTCCGTGGAACATAACGGGGTCATTCTTGAGAGGGCCGATTTTTCCCGGCTCACGATCCACAAAGATGACGTCATCGAGTTCCTCTACTTCATGGGAGGTGGTTCCCGTCCATGAGCCAGGGTTTTTCGACAAGAGCAATCCATGGAGCCAGCCCGGGGAAAGAAGCCAACCGGGCACTCCAATTTCCCATTTACGCAGGGGTGGCTCACGACTTCGAGTCCGCTGAGGCAATGGCGGATACCTTCTTTGGCAGGAAAGCAGCTTTTGCGTACTCGCGAATCGCGAACCCGACCGTGGATGCCTTTGAGAAAAAACTGACTTCTCTCGAAGACGGGCTCGCGACGATCGCTGTCTCATCAGGCATGGCAGCGATATCAACCACGCTCCTCAACCTTCTCTCGAAAGGGGACAATATCGTCTCCTCCTCCTCCCTGTTCGGGGGAACATATTCGCTTTTCCGGAACGTCCTCGCCCCGCTCGGCATAGAGGTCAGGTTCGTCCCGATTGATAACCAGGATGCAGTGGAAGCAGCGATCGACAGGCAGACCAGGGGGATCTTCATCGAGACGATCTCCAATCCCTGTTCGGTTGTCCCGGACTTTGAAGGACTCTCCCGGATCTCATGCTCGCACAAGATCCCCCTGATCGCAGACAGCACAACGACAACCCCGTATCTCTTCAAGGCGAAACGAAACGGGGTAAATATCGTCATCCATTCAACCACGAAGTATATCTCCGGGGGAGCAACAAGCATGGGAGGTGCCATCGTGGACCTCGGTAATTTCGACTGGTCATCGGTGCCGGCGCTCAAAGGATACCACCGGTTCCGGGAGTTTGCCTTTATCGCACGAATGAGGAAGGAGGTGTACCGGGAGATCGGGAGTTGTATGTCCCCCCACGATGCCTATCTCCAGAGCCTCGGCCTCGAGACTCTCGCTCTGCGCATGGAACAGGTGTGCCGGAACGCAGAAACGATCGCGGTGTTTCTTGACGAACAGGGCCTGGTCGGCTCCGTCATCTACCCGGGCCTCGCCTCCTCGCCATATCATGAGTGTGCAAAGCAGCAGTTCGATGGCAGGTACGGGGGGGTACTCGCGTTCTCGCTCCCCGACAAGGCGTCCTGCTTCCGGTTCCTGAACCGGCTCTCGCTCGTAAGGCGGTCATCAAATCTCGGCGACAACAAGTCCCTTGCCCTGCACCCGGCAACGACAATCTATGCGGGTTTTACCGAGAAGGAACAGAAGGCCATGGGTGTGGACGACAGGCTTATCCGCCTCTCGGTCGGCATCGAAGATGCAGACGATATCATTGCCGATTTCCGGCAGGCACTGGCAGGAATCTAAAAAAAGGTGGAACATGAGAGAAGACCAGATAGAACGGTACAGCAGGAATATCATTCTCAAAGAGGTTGGCGGGAAAGGGCAGAAGAAACTCCTTGAGTCAAAGGTTTTGATCATCGGTGCGGGTGGCCTTGGCTCACCCGCTGCCCTCTACCTGGCTGCGGCCGGCGTGGGGACTATAGGATTAGCTGACGGCGACACGGTCGACCTGACCAATCTCCAGCGGCAGGTCATCCACTTCACAAAAGACGTTGGTGCAAGGAAGGCAGACTCCGCAAAGGAGAAGATTGCACAGCTCAATCCCGATGTCGATGTAAAAATCCACCCTGAAATGGTGCGTGCAGTTAACGCACAGGAAATTATCGCTGGATACGATTTCGTCATCGACGGCACGGACAATTTTGCGGCTAAATTCCTGATCAACGATGCCTGCATCCTCCTCAACAAGCCGTACTCCCACGCGGGTATCCTGAGGTTCAACGGCCAGATGATGACGGTGAAGCCCCGCAAGAGCACCTGCTACCGGTGCGTATTCAAGGTCCCACCACCCATAGGGGCAGTCCCGAGCTGCGCAGAAGCGGGAGTTCTCGGTGCGATGGCGGGAGTCATCGGGACCCTGCAGGCTGTCGAGACCCTGAAATATCTCCTTGGCGTCGGGGACCTGTTGACCGACCGTCTCCTGATCTTCGATGCCCTGCCCATGAACTTCCGCGAGGTGAAGATCACGCGGAACCCGGCCTGCCCTGTCTGTGGAGAACACCCAACCATCACCTCACTTGTCGATTACGAGCAGAAGTTGTGCGAGCTGAAACGATGATCCTGCCGGCCGGAATCGTCAGTGAGATGTATGCCCACGCGGAGCAGGAGGCACCGGTCGAAGCCTGCGGGTACCTGGCCGGTACAGGGGAAAGAGTCACACACCGCTACCCAATGACCAATACCGACCGGAGCGAGGAGCACTTCACCCTCGACCCAAAAGAGCAGTTCTCAGTTATGAAAGCAGTCCGACAGGCAGAGCTGAACATCCTCGCGGTCTACCACAGCCATCCTGCATCACCTGCGAGACCCTCTGCCGAGGATATCCGGCTTGCGTACGATCCGACGGTCGTGTACGTTATCGTTTCCCTGCTTGAAGGTACAAAGACCATCAGGGCGTTTCGCATACACCAAGGAACCGTTGAGGAAGAACTATTGTCGATTCAAAGGGGAGAACAATGACGGATGAGATTTTCGATATAACGGCCTTCAAGAAGGTCGGGATGATACAGCAGAAGCAGAAGGAATACTTCGCGATGCGGCTCCATGTAGTCGCCGGCGATTTTACCTCTTTGCAGATGAAGAAGATCGCAGAGATTGCCGAGAAGTACGGAAAGGGGCAGATCCACTGTTCGACCCGGCAGGGGATCGAGATCCACTTTGTGCATCACACCAGCCTTGAGACCGCGAGGCTCGAACTGGAAACGGTCGGCATAACGATGGGGGCCTGCGGGCCCCGGGTAAGAATTATTGCGGGCTGCCCGGGCTCCCAAACGTGCCGGTGGGGGATCATCGACACAAAGGAGATTGCAGCCCAGCTTGACACGACATGGTTCCGGGAGGAGATGCCTCACAAGTTTAAGATGGCGGTCACCGGCTGCCCGCATAACTGCGCGAAGGCGAGTGAGAATGACATCGGCGTCATGGGCGGGATCATTCCCGAGTGGGTTCAGGCTTCATGCAGCGACTGTGGTCTCTGTGTGAATATCTGCCCGAAGAATGCGATACAGATGGTGGACGATAAATACGTGGTGGATCTTCCAAAGTGCATCAACTGCAGCATCTGCACTGCCAGCTGCCCATCGGGTGCGTGGAAGATTGCCTCCAGAGGATACATTCTCTGGATCGGGGGGACCATGGGGAAGATCCCCCGGCTTGCTACCCGGCTGGGGGATCTGGTCGAGTCAAATGAACGTCTCTACGAGCTCGTGAAAAACACCATTGAATACTACCGCAGGATGGGACGAAAGAAGGAGCGCTTCGGGCACATGATCGACCGGATTGGCCCGGAGATCGTGAAAGAGGCGATCCTCAATGGTAAGTGAGATAAAAAAGCGAGTTGACCTTCACTGCGTCGTCTGCCCGCTGAACTTCGTGAAGACGAAACTCGCCCTCGAAGAGCTGGAGCCGGGTGATCTGCTGGAAGTCATCCTCGACGAAGGGGATGCCATGCTGAACGTCCCCAGGAGCCTGAAAGAGGAGGGGCACCGGATCGTAAAGGTAGAGCCTCTGGGTGAGATGTTCCGGGTCGTCATCGAGAAGGGCAGGGAATAAACACCATCACCCGGGTGTGTCAGGGAACCCGGGAAAAACAGGACCATAATCCAATAACTTTTTTTGTTATTAACCGCACCAGATGGGCAGCCACCGGGGCGTAAAAGGATTGCACGGGATATATGGCGATCTCTGGTAAACGGAACTTACAGGGAGTTCAGACTAGAACGTGCTCAAAAATATGATGCCGGGCCTGCATTCATACATACAGCGCCATCTGGACCATGTCCCGGAGTCCTGGGCCGAGTCCCACGATGATCATCACCAGGATAATGAGGTGCCAGAATATCGGGTCAATCTCTTTTTTGTAGGTATGCATGAGATAGATCGCCGGTAACAACACGGCCAGTTTCAGCGGGAAAAAAACAAATGCCGTACCGGTCCATGCGATCAGGGCACTGCCGACCACGTGCTCCTCCACGTACCCGAGCGGGTGAAGATCAATGCCATAGGCAGTAGCGCTCGCATCGAGCAACTGACCGAAGATCAGGATCTTGAAGAGCGGGTCGGAAACATACTCCCATTTTAAAACGTACTTCAGGAATCCCCAGAGGGCAAGGGACGATACAACTGCCATTACCCCTATGATCAAAAAGACGTCAAAGGCAATCGTCGTTTGGGTGAGTCCCCAGTTGACGAGCAGCAGCGCAATCGCCACCGAGATCACGATACCCACGTTCCGGTACCATTTCAGGTAATTCCGGATCAATCCCCGCATCTCAAGGGCCCGGGTCACAACAAGGATCGTCACGGTAAAGAAGAACATGACAAAATAGATGAGCGGAGTGACCAGAAAGAAACGGTAATCCGAGGTAACCATACCGGTGTCGTAAATGGTCCTCACGAGTGCACCCAGCACGACAAAGGGAATGGTTGCAAGTACAAATTCCCGGTTGACGGCGATCTGTTCTTTCCTGAACCAACGGTAAATGAGGTACAGGGAAGCTATCAGTATCAGGGCAAACGTAAGCGTTTCAACAATGTTGTACGGCTGATTGTAACGCACGGGATCGATGTAATATTTGGTAATAAATTCGGTAATCATAGTGATTGCACCTTGTTTGAAAGGATTTTTACCGGCTGACAGCAGTGCTCCGGAGGGGGATCTCACGGGACTTTGCAAAGGGGAATGTCCCAGCGAACCATTTTTCCTGTCAGTTAAACACTAAAACGTGTAAAGAGAGAGAAAAAGGAAGGTGTCTGGACCTTTTTAAAGAGGTGTGTTCTCTCCCGGTCACCGTTTGCGAAAGATCTCCGCCCGGATCACCCCGGAATTTCACAGATCGGGTATATTTTTTGATCCTTTCAGGCATTCCTCGTAAACCGGGGGAACCAGCCCGGGGTCTTTGCCGCGTACCTGGCATACTCCTCACCGAACTCCTGTGTCACGCTCTCCTCTTCCTGCTTTGCAAGAGTCACATACCTCCATACGAGCAGCGGGAACATGATCATGGTCAGGATGGTCGGCCACTGGAGCAGGAACCCGATCATCACGAGAATGAACGCAACGTACTGGGGGTGTCGGACATACGCATACATCCCGGTTACCGCAAGCTTGTTTTCCTGCCGGGCCGCGTAGAGCACACTCCAGGCGCTCATAAGGATGAACAACCCGCCAAGGATGAAGACATAACTCAGGAGATGAATCCAGTTCGTGTGCGGATCGCCTGTCATGCCAAAGAGCGTATACCAGAGATGGCCGGCATCATGCGTGAGCAGGCTGGCGCCCGGCACAATATTTCCCAGCCATCCCGACAACAGGTAAATGGTCAGCGGAAATCCGTACATCTCGGCAAAGAGCGCGACGATAAACGCCGAGAATGCTCCCAGCGACTTCCAGTCCCGCGAGCTGCGGGGGCGGGTGAACGCATAGGCAAAGCCGATGAAGATTAATGAATTGATGATGACGAGCACCCAGAGCCCGTATGCCTGTAGATCGATCATAGTTTTTTCTCCTTTGTTATAATGTTGGAATCTTGTCGGAAATGCCAGATGATCAGGACAAACAACAGGACAAAGACACCGAAGAGAAGGTAATCGGCATATTCGATGAGGTGCTCCCGGTGTTCCGTGACCACGTAGTATGCCATGACCAGCATGAGGGCAAACGTCTCGACCCGGAATAACCAGTCGAACTGTCCCTTCTCTTTTTTGGTTTCCTGTGTCATCTGCAATTGGCTCCTTGTGGGCCGGTCCCGCATTTCGCAGGCACCAGACCAAATTGACAGAACATCATCATTTCCCGGTAATTAAACCTCTTCTCACCAGTTCAGCTCCCGTTGGATATCGGGAGCTGAGTTTGCGAGAACACCTTTATATGCTCCGTAGCGTAGTTACGTATACTCTGGGAAGTTTCAAGTCCATTATCGCTCGTAAGTGAAAAACCAGACCGGAGTGCTGGAGTATTGATATGAAACAGAATAATAAAAAATGGAGGCGGGGCCTTATCATTGGTATTCTGGTATTACTCATCAGTTTCGCTCTGGTCGGTACGGTAGCAGCAGCGGATACACCAGATCCGCATGGGCATGACAGTACGGTTGCTCGGGGAACCCTGACAGGAACGTCCGGGAGTGCCGTACTGGACAATGACATGATGGATAGCTGCCAGAAGATGATGGCTAATAACAGTATGATGTCCGGCTCGATGTTGGGCGGCGGCATGATAGGCACCGCTGGTGCGCAAATGATGGAATCGGTCGAAGTCAACGCGATGGGGCAACCCATGCACGATGAGATGCAGGGGCTCGTCGCCAAGATGATGGCCGGCAATATCGACTCGTCAGATCAGGCCCGCATGGTCGAGATCATGAACAAGTATCCCGGTGCCTCGAACATGATGATGACCCGGATGATGGGCGGTACCGGGCAGGGCTGGAGTGGATATTCGGGCAGGATGGGCACCGGAGGAGCGTATAGTAGCGCCGGCATGATGGGAGGTTACGGGACGACTGGGGGAGCCGGCATGATGAATACCGGTTTCATGTCGCTGGGAGCGATCCTGGTGGTCCTGTTCTTCGTGGTCTGGCTTGTTGTCGGCATCCTCGCGATCATCTGGCTCATCAAACAACTCCAGAAGGATAAAATTCCCTCATAATATTTTACTAAAGATTCCTCACAGTAAAATCGGGAGATGATCGGATATGCAACTTAACGTAAAAGCACTGGCACTGTCATCGGGAATCGTCATCGGGGGGTTCACCTTCGTGATTGCTCACGTTGCGGTGATCACCGGGACTGGACTTGCCTATGTCAACCTTGTCGGGAGCTTCCATCTCGGCTGGTCCCAGACATGGTTCGGCGCATGCATCATGACGTTCTGGATGTTCTTCTATGGGCTCGTTGGGGGAGCAGCACTGGCGTATATCTACAATTATTTTGCACAAGGAGAGAAAACAGCATGAAAAACAATCAGATAACTCTGGAGGATTGGTTATAATGGGCTGCTGCGGTGGAGACATGAGCGGGATAACCGCATGGTTCAAGAAGCTTGGTATTTATGGATACATCCTGGTCGGGTTGCTGATCGTGATTGCGGCATACTTTATCATCGTGCACCAGGTACACCTTGCCGCATACTCGACGATTATCTTCATTGTGATCTTCATCGGTCTGCACCTTGTCATGTGCGGCATGGGACATGGCAGTCACGGTGGACAAAGCGGCGGCGGATGCGGCGACAAACACGGTGAGAGCACAGAGGAAGAGAAAGATAAACAAAAACGTGCTGGAACGGCAGAAGAAGAAAATAAAAAAGGCGGCAGTTGTCATTGAACCTGCCGTCCAATTCCTTTTTGGAGAGTTAAATGGGGCATAATCGCCATTTTACCAGAAAGACAAAAAATACATTCCGGGATAAACGAGAATAAAAATAAAAATGTTCCGGGATGTGTCAAAAAGGAGTAAAAGCCGCGCCATTTGGAAGTTTTTCCCTTCGTGAGGTTGCACTTTTGCATTCATCTGAAGCAGAATTTTCCGGGCCTGATAGGAGATTTGCGGCAGGAATTGCCGATACCTGTTCTTCCTTATGGCTATAGAAAAAATTGTGATGGTTAGATACCCTATGGATAAAATAATCAAAATTTTCTCAGTATTGTTTGCAGTCATAATTCTTTTCACTGCCCTGGTATTTGTCTACCCTGTTGCCTGTTCCGGTCAGGCTTCGTCAGGGAGAACGGATCCCGGTCCTGCCATCAACGTAACCGTGTATTTTTTTTACGGTCAGGAATGCTCTCACTGCGAAGAAATTATGCCGTTCATGCAATCCCTTCAGCAGAAATATCCGGACGTCGATATCCGCATGCTGGAAACCTGGCATAACGAAACCAACCAGGCGCTCTCCACATCCCTCAACCGGAAACTGGGAGTCAGTAAACCCGGTGTTCCTGAGGTAATTGTGGGAAATGTCGTCCTTATCGGCTCAAAGGACATTCCCGACAAACTGGAACAGACTATTCTCGACCAGTTAAAAAAGCACTGATTGACGATAAACATCATCTGTCTGGTGAGTCCGGATCCGGCGTTTCATTTACAGCCGGTATAAATTCATAGTTCTTACGGGTTCAGCAGGGAAGCATTATCAATGTAAGGTTTGAAAACCTCGTTTTCCCCTGGCCGAGAAAAGGAATGTCCAGAAAATTCTGCCATAATGATGCGTCTGGGATTTACTATTAAGTATAAGAAGATTTTAACAATTGTGAATGGTAAGATTGTGCGATAGAGATGGTGCTGGCCCTGCCCTCTGAAAAAAGAATCTGAAGGGTGTATCCTGTGATTGACCTGAATTTTATTCCCGGTTTAAGGTTCCCTATCCTGACACCGTTGTATGACTCTTTTTTACGCGTGGTGATGGATGAGACCCGGGTAAAATCCCGGCTCGTAACGCAACTGGACCCGATCGATAATGAGAGTATACTGGATTTCGGATGTGGTACGGGTACCCTTACGCTCATGATAAAAAGAGCAGGGCCCGGCTGTGAAGTGTACGGCATTGATATCGACACGGACATGCTGGAGATCGCAGAGAGGAAAGCCCGGCATGACGAGGTGGATATCCACCTCATACTCTATGATGGATTAACGCTGCCGTTTGCTGACGGGACTTTCGATAAGGTGGTTTCCAGTCTCATGGTCCATCACCTCTCAAGAGAAGATAAACCCCGGCTGTTTGGGGAGGTATACCGGGTTCTGAAGAAAGGCGGCGAGCTGCATATCCTGGATTTTGGCATCCAGAGATCCCTGTACGCGAAACTCCTGTCTTTTTTCCTGAAGTTCCTCGAACCGATCGAGGAAAATATTCTTGGGATGATACCAGAATATCTGAAACGCTCGGGTTTTAAAGACGGGGAAGAAGTTCATTATGAACAGACCCCGATTGGCACCCTCTCTTTTTACCGGGCGAAAAAGTCGTAATGCTTTCTTCCAGGGAGATTGGGGGAAAAAGGGAGGAGGAAACGGATTACGACTACACGAAATGATCCCGGCTCGCTCACGACTCCTCTTGATCATGTCGAGAAGGTGGCGGCGGATCTGGCCGAACTGCTCACTCGTGCGTTCGCGGGGTCGTTCCCCCCGTCTTTGCTTACCTGCCCATCGGGTTGGCAGATGGTACTTCCCTGCCGTACCAGTCCCTGTACCATCCCCGCATCATCTCTACTTCTGCACTCTGGGACTGGACGATGGAGCTGCCAAGCTCCCGAATCTCCCCGTGCTCTGCATTCTGCATCACCATCTGTCCCATCATGATGGCCATCTGGTGGTGGGGGATCATCTGCTCGATGAACTCCTTATCGAAGGAGGAGGCATCCCGGAGTCTCCCGAGGTCGGTCATGTTCCGCCCCATACCGCCCCCCATCATCCCGTGTCCCCCGGCAGCCGGGTACACCGGGACATCTGTGCTGTACCATTCCCGGTACCACCCTTTCATCAGGGTGATCTCCCTGCTCTGGTCACGGATGATATTCCCGGCCAGTTGCCGGAGCTCAGGATGCTCTGCCTTTGTGAGCGCCATCTCTCCCATATCGACGGCATCCTGGTGATGGGGGATCATCTCCTCGATGAACATCCGGTCCATCCCCGCCATCATCCCGCCCGATCGCACCCCGACCACCGGAGAGGGTCCCCCGGTCCCTGCGATAATGATGACGCCGGTAAGGATGATACACAGGATAACGATCCCAAGACCGATTGCTTTCCAGGACATAACTTTCCCCCTCGTTATATGCCTAGTTGAGTTACATCATGATATATTTTTGGAATGAGCTATTTGTCCTTAAGGTCATGGCGCGGACCGGGATCCGGGTCCATTCAGGTCAGGGAGATGCACCCCCGGACCTTGCAGGTCCCCTGCCCTCCTCCGGCATGGAAGGGGGGTCCAGAGACGAAACAATGATCATTTTGCGGGTGCAAATCCTGCTCCTGCCCGGGAACCGGACAATGATCCAGAACCGAATGAGATGAGGATGAGGATGAGTCCCGGGGAACCATGTACGGTTGCGTATCGGGGAGTGGGTTGATAATTTTATGGCACGTCCCGACAGGGTTTTAATTCTGGAACGTTAACCGGGTGATTTGATCCCAATTCTTAAATAGCGACAGCACGGAATGGGGAATAACCAATGAAGATGAAGAAATGGCAATCGATCCTATCTGCAAAATGACTGTTGATGAAAAAACAGCGAAATTCACCAGTGAGTATCAAGGAAGGAAATATTTCTTCTGCTCATCGGGCTGCAAGAAGAAGTTTGATGCAGAGCCGGCGAAGTATGCTAAATAACAACTGTTGGTGAAATATTGTGGTCATAAAAAATGAACGAGTCCTTACAGTAGGGACAATTCTGTTGAGCATTGGCATTTTGCTGGTGAGCGGTCTGACCTCATCGATCATCTGGGGGTTGTTGATGGTCTGCATTATTGCCGGCATGTATTTTTATCTGCTCTACCGGTAATGTGCATTAAGAAATTAATAAAAAGGCTTTCGCTGAGCAGGTGTGAGTGCGGCGAAGCTGTGTAATGCAATCAGTAATCTGCAAAAAAATTTCTGATCTGGATCACATCCCCAGGCTCAATACCCGGAATGCGATCCCGCCAATAGCTATCGCCATAATAATCTCCGTTGCGGAGATCGCGAGTGCCTTTTTCCATCCAAACTCTGACGCGAGCACTAGGATTGCCGAGATGCAGGGGATGTAGAGCATCGATACCAGCGCGAGGACGATCAGCTGGACCGGTGTAAGCACTGCGGCAAAGTTCGTGGTCCCGAAGATCACCGCAAGGGTAAGGATTGTCAGTTCCTTCCTCACAATGCCGAATATCAACGTAATTCCTATGACGGCCGGAAGCCCGAGCCATAGCACAGTGATTGGTGAGAGGAGCGCATTCACCGGGTTGAGCCACCCGGCAGCATAGAATCCCTGGATAATGGCGCTCCCGATGATATACGCCGGGAAGACAATCCAGATGAGGGATTTTGTCCGGGTCCAGGTCTGCTTCAGGACAACTGAAACTGAGGGAACATGGTAATCCGGCATTTCCATGATCAATCCCACCGATTCGCCCGGCACTGCTTTGAACGCGATCCTTCCCACGAGAATGATCAGGAGGATATCAAATGCATAGAGTGCAAGCGCCCACCAGATGTTGACAAACGCGGCAACGAGGCCAAGGATAACGACCGTCCGGGCTGTGCAGGGAACGAGCGTTACCAGGAATGCCGCGAGTGTCTTTTGTTTGGGTGTCTCCATGATCCGGCAGGAATAAATCGCGGGGACATTGCAGCCGTACCCGAGAATCATAGGAATAATCGCTTTCCCGTGCAGTCCGAGTTTGTGCATGCCACGGTCGAGCATCACCGAGATACGGGTGAGGTAGCCTGAATCTTCCATCACTGCAAGGAGCAGGTAGAACGGGAGCACGTACGGAATGACCAGGGTCACGCCGGCTACAAAGCCGGTGAATGCCCCGTTCCAGAGAATGTCCTGGATCGGGCCGTTGATCACCGGTTCATACTGTTCGAACTGCGACAGGAAACTGGCTAACAATGCTGAAACCTGTGCTCCTATCAGGAATGTCCAGATCAGCAGTCCGCCAATCACAGCGATAACCGCGAGATAGCCGAGGACCGGGTGGAGGGCGATCGCGTCGAGTTTGTCGGTCAGACTCTTCTTCTGCGGTCCTTCGCCCGGTGGCCGGATGGTCATCACTTCAGCGGCAATCCGGTCCGCTATCTGGTACCGCTCTGCGCTCATGACAACGCAGACCGGCTCCCCATGGATGGACTCGATTTCCGAGGCGAGCCCTCCCGCCTTCCCGGCAATGCCCGGGTCCTGTTCACTCACCAGTTTTACGATGGAGGGATCCCGTTCGAGGAGTTTGATCGCAGTCCAGCGGACAGGATAAGGGGTAGTCACGGCCTCCAGCAGGGAAATGATCTTCCCGATCCGCTCTTCGATCTCCTTTCCGTAAAGGAGGGCCGGGGGAACCGGGTGGTTCTGCATAAGGTCCGTTATTGCGTCGGTGAGGACCGGGATCCCTTTGCCTTTGATGGCGACCGTTGAGACGACCGGGACGCTGAGCAGGGCGGAGAGTTTTCCGGTATCAATGGTAATTCCTTTTTTCTCCGCGAGATCAATCTGGTTGACCGCGATCATCAGCGGGGGAGCCAGTTCCAGGAGCTGGATCGTGAAGAAGAGGTTCCGCTCCACTGCTGAGGCATCGATGACGTTGACCACGGCGTCGGGGTGTTCGAGCGCAATAAAGTCCCGGGAGACCAGTTCCTCCATCGAGTACGTGGAGAAGGAGTAGATGCCGGGCAGGTCGATGACCCGGATGCGTTTACCCTTGTGGAGGAGGAGCCCTTCCGCCCGCTCGACCGTCTTGCCCGGCCAGTTGCCGATGATCTGGTCCACACCGGTCAACTGGTTGAATATGACACTCTTGCCGACGTTCGCATTGCCGGCAAGGGCGATCGTATAGTCTGCATTCTTTATCCCGGACTCTTTCCCGGCGGTAGAGCAGGCTTTGCAGTCCCCGCAGCCGCTCATGGCTCACCTGGCGATTCGATGAAGATGTTTTCAGCAATTGCGTGATCGACCGCCAGTTTTGTCCTTCGTACGGAGATTTCCACGGGGCCGTCCATGGGCGTCTTTTTCAGGATGGCGACGCTTGTCCCGATGGTGAGCCCGAGGTCGGAGAGGCGCTGGACAACCTTGCAGTCTCCCCGGATGAAGGCGATCCGTCCTTTCTGGTCCGGTGCGAGATCGGTGATGGGAATGATCTTTTTATTACGGGCAGCAACAGCCACATCTGCTTTGCCTGCACCATCGCATTCGGCACAGCTTCCCACACTCTTATCACAGGGTGCAATCGGGCTGCCATGCGGACAGTGAGCCGGCGCTGCGAGCATCTGGCAGAGGGCATTTTCCGTGTCTGAAGAGATTGTGTGTTCCATTTTGCAGGCTTCATCATGGACCTTTTCGCGGTTCAGTTTGAGGACATCGGTCAGGAATACTTCAAGGAGCCGGTGCCGGCGCTTGATCGTTCCGGCGATCTTTTTTCCTTCACCGGTCAACGTCGCTCCGTGGTATGGTTCGTACGTGACCAGACCCTTATCCGAAAGACTGCGGAGCACCTCGGTTACGCTCGCGGGTGCAACATTGAGGCATTTTGCAATTGCGGAGGTTTTTGCCGAACCGTCCCGGGATTCGAGGTCGTAAATTGTTTCGAGGTATTCCTCGATCTGTTCCTGCGCCATATACAAGATATTTAGGTTGGCCTAAATAATAAAGGTTTAGGTTGACCTAAATATCACTGTTACAAAAAACGAAGTCCGTTTCCCAACAGGAGCATTTCGTCCCTGAACCGCCGAGGGGAAAGTCCAAAACCTATACTGGTAAGGAGTGAAATAGCACCACCGGGAATCTTTCAGCGGAGTTTTTTCAACGGCGAATTTCACCCATTTAAAATAATTACACTTTTTTCTCTTCTTCAAACTTATAACGTTTCAACAACGCCGCATTCCCCACAACCGTGAGAGAGGAGAGCGCCATTGCCGCCGCTGCAATGATCGGGTTCAGGAGCCCGACTGCTGCGACCGGGATTGCGAGTGTATTGTAAGCGAGCGCCCAGAAAAGATTCTGCTTGATCTTCCGCATGGTCGCTTTCGAGAGCTTGATACCCTTCACGACATCACGGAGGTCGTCCCGTATCAGCACGATCCCGCCGGTTTCCTTGGCTACGTCCGACCCGCTGCCAAGTGCAATCCCGATATCAGACTGGGCAAGTGCCGGAGCATCATTAATTCCGTCGCCGACCATCGCGACAATCTTCTTCTCTGCCTGGAGTTTTTTGATCACATCGGCTTTCTCGCCGGGCAGGACGTTCGCGATCACCTTTTCGATCCCGACCTGTGCGGCAATGGCATGAGCAGTCCGCTCGTTGTCACCGGTCAGCATAATCGTCTCTACGCCAATGGCCTTGAGTTCCTTCACGGCCTCAACAGCATTCTCTTTCAGCGTATCGGCGACCGCGATGATCCCGCTGATGGTCCCGTTTACGGCAACGATCATTGCGGTCTTGCCCTGCACTTCGAATGTCTGGATCTGCTGTTCGTATTGTGCGACAGAGATGCTGTTTGCTTCCATCAGCCTGCGGTTGCCTACAAGAACGGTCTTTCCACCGACCACAACTTTGATCCCGTGACCTGGTACTGCCTCGAAGGATTCAGAACTGGTGACTTCGAGGCCCCGCTCCTTTGCCCCCCGAATGATCGCTTCCCCAAGCGGGTGTTCGGAACCCTGCTCGGCAATGGCTGCAAGCCGCAATACTTCGTTCTGGTTCTCTGCTATGATATCAGTGACCGAAGGCTCGCCTTTTGTCAGCGTACCGGTCTTATCGAATACCACGGTGGTGAGTTTCTCCGCCCGTTCAAGGTATTCGCCGCCCCGGATCAGGATGCCGGCCTCTGCCCCTTTTCCCACGCCGACCATGAGTGCTGTGGGCGTGGCAATCCCGAGAGCACACGGGCAGGAGATGATCAGGACCGCCACAAATGCGAGCAGGCCTGCGGTAAAGTTCCCGAGGATTACCGCCCAGGTAAAGAAGGTAAGGATCGCAACTGCGATAACGACCGGGACAAAATACTCCGCCACCTGGTCCGCGAGCCGCTGGATCGGAGCACTGGATGCCTGTGCCTCCTCCACCATGTGGATGATCTGCATCAGGGTCGTATCGTGTCCGACCTTGGTGGTCCTGAACTTCAGCATTCCCATCTTGTTCATCGTTGCACCTATGACCGGGTCGCCAGGGTTCTTCTCTATCGGGATACTTTCACCGGTGATCATCTTCTCGTCAACGGCAGACTGTCCCTCGATCACCACGCCATCCGTAGGTATCTTCTCCCCGGGCCGGACTATCACGATTTCGTCCACCATGAGCATCTCGGCCGGGATCTCCTCCTCGACACCTTTCCGGATCACCCGTGCCGTGCTGGGCCGGAGATCCATGAGTGCCCGGACTGCCGCAGAGGTGCTCTGCCGCATGTAGTCTTCCATGAACTTTCCGAGCAGGACGAATGCGATGATAACTGCCGCTACTTCAAAGTAAACATCGGAAGTCTTAACCGGAAGCACACCCGGGAGGAACAGGACAAATACGCTGAAGAGATATGCGGTGGTCGTGCCCATGGCGATCAGTACGTCCATGTTTGCACGGTGGGACTTGAGCGCCGAATACGCTCCCTTGTAAAAGCCCCATCCACCGATGATCTGGACCGGCGTGGTCAGCAGGAAGAGCCAGTATCCCCACGTGAAGTACGGAAGCGCCGGGATTGGTGCCCAGGTAACAAGGGTAGCCCCGGCTGCGAGTGAAAGGGTTGCCACAACGCGGAGCAGGGCAAGGACCGCGACTGCTGACACCGCAACGGCAACCCGGGTCTTCATACTTTTAAGCTCTTTCTCCGGATCCTCAAACGCAAGCGCACAACTCTCCATGCAGAAATAATACGTCCTGCCGCCGATCACCCGTTTTATCGATGTCTCTTCATCAACATCCATGCCACATACCGGATCTTTTGCCATGATTCACATCCTGCTGGTTTTTCGCATTGGTCCTTTCCTGCGCTTCAGTCGCATTTCAGTAATCGATGATGAGCCATTCAACGTCCATATACATAATCTGTTGGATGCTGACTGGCTCCCGGTCATCCCATGACTTAATGAGGATGTATCTTCCGACCGATCTGGTCCTGCCACAAGGCCAAGGATTATGTAGTAACAATTGTGAACTAGTACATATTATGATCCGGAAGAGTGCGTGGGCAGTCATATTCCTGATGCTGGCAGTCGCTGCATCTCCCGTTACTGCATTTGGTATACCGGCAGGTGCGAGTATGATGCCCATGCACGGAGGATCCGGGTCAGCGGGCGGATCCTCTGCCGGCTGCAACTGCAAGATGCCGATGCAGGCAACAGCGGCTATGACCCGGGGAGAGAATCTCCCGCGTGCGGCCGGAGGACCGGAACCCTCACCCTGCAATGGATCAACCAGCCCTGTCAATTCCGGCATATCAACCACGGCAGGCAGGGTTTCCGGTATCCGGCGGATTTATCCAAAGAATGTGCTCGATCACCCGGAGCGGGCAGCGGTCTATACAGTAATCGTTGCCCGGCCCGGTATTGATCTTGCCGGTATCTCCTCGGAACTGGGCATGAACCGCGAGACCCTCCGGTATCATCTCGACCAGCTGGAATCCGCAACAAAGGTTGTGGTCATGCGGGATCACGGGATCGTCCGGTATTATGAGAATCACGGGCGCTATACCCTTCTCGAACGCAAGGTGCTCCAGCATCTCTGGAACCCGACTGCAGAACGGATCTTATCGTTCATCTCCAGCCGGCCCGGGATCACGCAGGCTGAGGTTGCCGTGCACCTTGCGGTCACTGCACCTACCGTCCGTTGGTACATGCAGCGGTTCAGGGAAGATGGTCTCATCACAGAACAGCACGAAGGGCGATATACCCGGTATACCCTGAATCCTGAAGTATCCCCGTTTATACGGAAGATGGAAACGGGCACATCCGGTGCCATTGCCACAGTCTGATGAACGCCGTTTGGTATAAACAACATCTCACTTTTTTTAAAAGATGAGGGAACCGGATATTAACTTTTTCCGGAACCTCACCATATGAAAAAAATTCCACCGGTCTCCGGTAAAAAAAGGCTGGGGAATATTGAGCGGACAGGTGCCCCGGAGCCGGTCTTGTTCAGGTTATTTATCCAGCCATTCGTTCCGTTCAAATTCCGCTCTGGTTATCACTTCCCCAATCGAAAAACGGGGTTCAATAACCGCCGACAATGCAATTGATGGGGATGGTAAATAGGGTTGAATATTTTTTGGGGTTGGTATTGCAATCATAAGGAGATCCTCCCGGGCTTACTCGTTGCCCTGACTGGTGAGTAATCATTATCAGTTGTTCCGGCCGCGTCCGGGTACGCATATGACTACACATCGGAAAACCTCCTGGTGATGCAAGATACTATTTTCATTTTTTCTGTCCTTTGCGATTAAGTTTCCTAACCGTGATCTCCTCAATTTTTTTTCGATTATTTGTGGATGAACGCTGGTTGATGGAGTTGAATCGCGTTATGGTGAATAATGTAATCTGATATTTGTATTGCGGGTGGATAAAGACTCGAAAACAGGCAACAATTGCTTGATGTATACACGAAAAGGGAAGGAATAATATGTGTGGACCCGGTGACCGCTCAGCAGGTGGTCAGGATTGCTACGGGGATGGGGGGGTGAGGAGATGAGATGATCTTCCCCCTCATCTATCCTCCGTCGGAGACACCGGGAATAAGGGGTCAGGACCTGAGTACAAAAATACCGGAAAACCCCGATAATCCCCTCGTTTCAGTTCCTGTGGAAAATAAGCCCATATATCGCTCTGATTGCTAAAATAAGGGAGAAATGCACCTCTCCTAAAGCCCGCCAAAGGCCCTTACACCGATGCATTTTTCGTCACCTATTTTAGCCCATCCGGACCCGGAAACCCCTACCGGGATGCCAATATGAGGGTCGTTTTTTCCGATGATATTATTATAAAAATAAAGAAATGGATTGTGATCCGGTAAACAAGGTTTTTGGCTGTCGAACGAAGTAAGCCGTTATGGGAGCGTTGTCGCAGCAGACACTCTGTTTGTCAGCCAGGATAATGAGAGCTTTTTCTCTCTGGAGTAATACCGGCTCTTAAGGAATATTATGGATCAAAAACTAAAAATCAATATTCTGATACCAGAACTCCATGAGTTATTTTAAGGCTTTTTTGATGAAAACAGGTAAAGTAACGGGAAAACAGATTATTTTTCTTCCCGGATCATCGTAATGGCGTTTTTCGGACATTCGTTTGCGCAGATCCCGCAGCCCTTGCAGAATACAAGATCGATGGTCAGTTCCGTGTCAATTACCGCATCCGGACAGAACAGGGAGCATAGTCCGCAGGCATTGCATTTATCCCTGTCAACAACGGGCCGAAAGACTCTCCATGAACCGGTCTGGCCGGCAGATCCCTCAACCGGTCGGTTTATGGGATACCGGTCGTGTTTTGTATTCCCGGTCATGCACTCATCTCCTCATATGCGATCTCCGCAACCCTGACATTGCGCTCATCGGCAAACATTTCCCGTATCGCAGATTTTGCAGAATCGGCCGAGACGATACCGATCTTTGCCATTGCGCCAAGAACCGGGGTGTTGAGGATCGGGCTTCCCGCAACCACAAGTTTTTCACGGAGTGCGATACCGGTGAGGTCGACATGATACGTGGCAAACCCGGGAAACTCTTCCCTGTGAGCACTGTTGATGAGCACCCTGCCACCTTTTTTAAGGCCGTGGAAGACATCGACGGTCTCCATCACGCTCGCATCAAGGACCACGACAAGGTCCGGGGTACGGATCTGGCTGTAGATCCTGATCGGCTTGTCGTCCAGCCGGACAAAGGAGACGACCGGTGCGCCCCGGCGTTCGGCACCGTAGAACGGGCAGGCCGTAGCGAACTTTCCATCACGGAGGGCTGCCATCGCGAGAAGCCGTGCGGCAGTCACCCCTCCCTGACCGCCACGCGAGTGGATGCGAATTTCATACATGGTCGTTTACCCCGAACCAGAACTCTTCCCCGATTCGCCGGTTCCGGACAAAGCCTGCGATATCATCATAGGTGACTTCCTGGCCACCAAGACCGGCGATAACGCTGAAGACCTTCACGAAGTTCTTTGACCGGACGGAATGGGCAACCACCCCACCAAAACCAAACGAGTAGTCGCGGTCAATCACGACAACTTCCTTGCCGGTCAGGTCCAGTTCCGGGAACGGGCGGAACCAGCGCAACCGCATCGAGCCTGCCTTTATGCCCTCGTTACGCAGGATATCGATGGCAACTTCCGCCTCCTTCCCCAGCGTACCTAACGAGACCACGACCACGTCTGCATCGTCGCACTTGTATTCCTCGGTAAGACCGTACTCGCGGCCAAAACGTTGTGCGAAATCCGTTTGTGTCTCTTTGATCACGTTCACCGATGCACGCATCGAGCGTTCGATCTCCCATCGGAACCGGAAATAATCGGCCGGCCCGGTCAGTGCCCCGTAGCCGACAGGATTTTTGGGATCGATTATATCATGCAGGTGAATTGGTGGGAGGAAATCCCCGGGCTCAATCGTGTCGAGCGGCTGCATGATGTGGGAGAGGGTAAAGCCATCGAGGTTCACCATCACCGGTAGCAGCACTTCACTGTTCTCGGCGATACGGAATGCCATGAACAGAGTATCGTAGGCTTCCTGCACGGTCGAGACAAAGACCTGGAGCCAGCCGGTATCGCGCTCCTGCATTGCATCGGTATGTTCGGCCCAGATGTTCCAGCCGGGGGCAAGCGACCGGTTCACGTTTGCCATCACGATCGGCAGGCGGGCTCCGGCAGCCCAGTTGGTCATCTCGTGCATATACGAAAGGCCCTGTGAGCTCGTTGCCGTAAATGTCCGGCCACCGGCAATGCTTGCCCCGATGCACGCTGCCATGGCGGAATGTTCGCTCTCAACAGGAATGTACTGGCTGGCAAGCTGGCCGCTTGACACGTAATCCGCGATGGTCTCGACGATCTCGGTCTGGGGAGTGATCGGGTAGGCAGCGACCACATCGGGTTTTACCTGACGGACCGCCTCGGCAATCGCCTTGTTGCCCGTTGCGATCTTTTTCATGGGGCCGCCTCTTCTGCCGCGAGCCGCCGGTGGTTTTCTGCGATTCGTTGTTTGAGGAACTCCACGGTTTTTGGATCAATACCCTTGAACCGCCCTTGTAACGAGAGATAATCTTCCAGGGGGATCGGTTTCTTCATCGCCGCTTTTGACGGGCTACTTATCGTCAGTTTCCCGTGCTCGCGTTCGCAGAGTACCCACATGCCGGACTTCACTGCGAGTTTCCCAATCTCAACCGTCTTTTCCGTAGGGTATCTCCAGCCCGGTGGGCAGGGCGAAAGAACGTGGATGAACGTCGGTCCCCGGAAGGTGAGGGCCTTTTGGACCTTGTTAAAAAGATCCTGCGGGTACGATGCGCAGGCGGTTGCCTGGTATGGCGGTTCGTGAGCCGAGATGATCGCATCAATGTCTTTTTTTACCTCAGGTTTACCGGTTGGTGTAGTTGATGTTTTTGCACCAAGCGGGGTGGCACTGGATCTCTGCATGCCGGTATTGCCATACGCCTCGTTATCGTAACAAATGTACAGGAAATCAGTGCCGCGTTCAAATGCCCCCGACATTGCCTGTAAACCGATATCCAGGGTCCCCCCGTCGCCGGCATAGACAATGACTTTGGTCGTTTTTCCGGTTGCCCTGAACTGGCTGCTTATACCTGAGGCGCAGGCCGCTGCCGCACCAAAGGCAATGTTGACCACGGGCACCGAAAAAGCAGTTTTTGGGTAGATGCCCTGGAATGCTGCTGTACAGCAGGCCGGCATGACCAGCACGGTGTCCGGCCCTGCTGCCTTGAGCACATAGCGCAGGATCAGTAAGGCACCACAGCCGGCACAGGCCGAAGAGCATTTCTGAATATATTCTTCATCGGGGATTTTTACGATGGTATTCAACCCCAGACTTTCGTTCTCCGGTCGATGATCCTCTTTGCCTTGTGTGTCTCGCGCGGGAGGGTCCCCTCGGGATGCACGACAATATGGGCACTCACACCAAGTCGCGCCTTGATGGCCGCGGCTACCAGATTCTGAACTTCCGGCACCTTCTTTTTCGTGTTCTCTACTTCAATCGTGAGCACATCGAGATGTTTCTCCCGGTCCACGATCAGCCGGTACTCCCCGGAAAGGTAGTCCAGTCCCCGGACCACGGCTTCGACATCACTGGGGAACAGGTTGACTCCCTTGATGATGAGCATGTCATCGGTTCTTCCATGGATTCCGTGCAGGCGTTTATGGGTCCGGCCACAGTCACATTTCTCATCAGTGTACGTGACGATGTCACCGGTCCGGAACCGGATCAGGGGACGTGCACGCTTCTTTAAGGTAGTCAGGACCATCTCACCTCTTTCACCTTCCCCGACCGGCTCACCGGTCTTGAGATCGAGAACCTCCACAATCATGTGGTCCTCCTCGATGTGGATGCCGGCCTTCTCGGTACAGGATCCGGCACAGGCCCCGAAGATATCGGAAAGTCCGTAATATTCGTAGAGGTTTGCGTTCCAGAGTGCCTCGATATTCTCCCGGGTCTCCCTGATTGCCCCGCCGGGTTCACCTGAGACAATGATGTTTCTTATACTCAGGTCCTTGGCCGGGTCGATCCCGGCCTTCTTTGCGGTCTCGCCAAGGTACCAGGCAAACGAGGGGGTGGTCCAGGTCCACCCGGGCTGGAACTGCTTGACAAAATTCAGCAGCCGCTCGGAGGGAATGGAACCGGCATGGATGCTGAGCGCCCCGAGTTTCTGGGCACCAAGAACGCACGGGCCCCCGATGAAGAGCGAGAAGTTCAGCGCATGGATGTAGCGATCGGTATTCCGCATCCCGCTCCGCCAGAAAAGGCGGGCCTGGCAGTCGATGAAGTCCTCGAAGTCCTGCGCAGTAAACGGTGATGCGGTCGGAACCCCGGTCGAACCGCTCGATGCAGAGATGTACACAATGTCCCGCTCGGGAACGGCAGTCATATCGCCAAACGGCTCCTGTGCCTGCTGGCGCTCGCGGATGATCTGCTTGGTCACAAACGGCAGGGTCTGGATCTCCTCAATCGATTTCAGCGCAGTTTTCGGCAGGACTTTTTTATAATAAGGCGAGCCTTTCCGTGCAAAGTTCAGTTCATTGTTCAGGAGTTTGAGCTGGTACTGTTCCAGCTCCTTTCGTGGCAGGGTCTCAATGGTCTTGTCCCAGTATTTCTTTTCAGTCATGGTCGTTACCCCGTGTGGGATTATTGTAACCGGAACCAGCAGGTTTCATCAGACCGAGATCTGCAGGTACTGATACAACTTCTCATATCAGGTTGCCATGAATCGAAATATACTCAAAGATAGGAGACATTTTTGCCGCAATCCCGTGAGAATGGCTCATGAGAGATGCATTATGGGTAAACGGTTATCCAGGAACTATCAGAAAAATAAAAAATGAGGTGAGGGTGCTGGCATCAACACCGCATCAGGGGGTAGGGGATTTTTGTGCTATGGTACTCATATGTGGCCGCATCATACAGCAACCACCTCCCTCTGTGGCTGGTTCAGGCCATACAGGCTCTGTCGTGCGTCAATGAAATAATGACGCTCGATTAAGAACTGCTCATCCTTGAGCCTGTTCAATGCATACCGGACAGTTCTTGACGGTAAGGAGGTCTCACGGATGAGATCCTTCTGGGTCAGCTGTCCGCCCGATTCCAGCACTTTGTATACGAGCTTTGCCGATGGTGGCAGGTGCCCGATCTGTGCGAATGTTGTGTTATTCACGTTTGTTTTTACAACAAAAACGATCCCTCATAGTGGATCACCATACCAAAGTATGAGTTCACAATTGTTAAGTATTTCGGTTTTCAGTACCCTGTCTTCTCGGGAGTTTCATGTGCGGATAATGGATAAATTGGGACAATTTTTCGATTTAATCGCTGGTAATCATTTTTTTTGAATCGAACTATACGGATATCAAATATGCACTCCAATCATAGGGAGGATAGGTCCCATTCCTCCCGCGCATTTTATCTGCAATAGTCCGTGCTTTTTTTTAGCAGCCCCCTTATTATTCCGAGTCAGGAGTTGTGGGAGTACCCCGCTAATTGATACTGGCCCGGGGGAAAACCCGGAGTCCTGAGTGAGTAGAATACCGGTTCCTGGTGTGGGGGATATCTCCCGTAAAGACGATACCTGCGACGGAGCCGGCGGGAAATGGATCGTAGCGACATAGGTAATTTTTGGATCCGGTGGAAAATATAAGGCTGGATGTGAGCGGGTTTTGCCGTATTATCCGGTTGGTGGATGAACCGGGTATAATTGAGTGAGTCATTGAGAGCGGTATGATTATTCCGGCAATATTTGCCGTTGCCGGGATGGTTATGCTGCCCGGTCATGTATATCTTACAGGATTAGTCAATGCCAGTTACGGGGATTGCTCTTGACATTGGGACCAGCGGGATTCGGGCACTCGCACTTGATGTGTATGAGAAAAAAACCACCGGATGTGCCGTTACTTCATGGCACCCGCTTCCCGGCTCCAATCTCATCGATCATCTCCTCTTCTCGGCAACCTTTGGTCCGATTATCGCTCAACGCATCATAGTCAGAACGATCAATGATCTGGTCCGTGAGTTGTGCGATCCTCAGAGTATCGAAACCATGGCGGTCTGCGGCAATACCGGGCAGCTCTCCCTGTTTACCGGAACAGAGATCCGGGATCTTCTCATGAGCCCGGCATCCCTTGAGCGAAAAGGGATCCTTATCCCGGACCGGCGGGCTTTGGTGGTTGATGCCGGAACACTCGGGCTGGAAGTCTCCTGCGATGTGCTAGTTCCCCCGGCAATCCGGGCAGAAGTAGGTGCCGATGCCCTTGCACTGATCCATAAATCCGAAATGGTTGGGAAAAATTCAGTGATGGCTGTTGATCTCGGCACCAATGCGGAAATGGCACTCTCAGCGAACGGAAAGATCTATGTCGGATCAGCAGCAGCAGGTCCCGCCATTGAGGGACAGCACATCCGGCATGGGATGCTTGCTGCACCCGGGGCAATTGCCGGCATCACGTATGACTGGGGCTGGACACTCCAGGTACTCGATAACACCCTCTGCACGGTACAGGGCAATACCATCGATCTTGGCCCGGGAACAATCCGCAGGCAAGGTCACGTGAAGGCAAAAGGGATCACCGGAACCGGTGTGATCGCTCTCGTATCAGCGGGTCTGACGAAAGGGATTATATCTCCACCTCATATCCATGCTCCCGGCGCAATACTCTCGTTGCAGGATGGGATCTCCTTTACTGAACAGGACCTGATAGAAGCAGGGAAAGCATTCGGGGCAATCCGTGCCGGGCAGCTGACACTCGCAGAAGTTGCCGGTGTACCGTTGGAGACAATCCATACCTGCCATATTGCCGGTACGGCAGGATCCTTTGCCGATCCGCTCCGGGCCCGGGACGTGGGAATCATTCCCTCATCAGCAGGTTCAATCATCCGGCATGGTAACACATCCCTTGAGATGGCCGCTGACCTTGCTACAGGTACGGAACAGTTAGAGACCCTCCAGAGGATTGCCGATGAGGCGGAACATGTGGCTTTCTCGGGCAGCAGGATATTCTCTGATCACTTCATCCATGAGCTGGCATACTGGTGTGAGGGTGCACCCCGGCATCGGATGATGCCGGTCTATCCGGATCCGGTGATTGTGCAAAGCCCCTCGAAATGGATAGCAGAGTCCATGAAATTTACCCGCCCGGACTATCGTGTGCCCATTCCTGAGGGAACAGCCAGATGGGAGCTGATATTGCAAACCTGCCCGAACCATGCAATTGCAATAAGAAATGAGAGTATTGAGATTGACCTGCGGGTGTGCCAGGGTTCCTCGTGCCTCCAGTGCCACCGGGCCGGGCTATTATTTGGAAGCCCGGTATAACAAGAATAAGAAAAATAAGATCAGGTTTTACCTGCCAGATGTGCATCGAGGATCAGGATAATATCACCGGGGTTACGGGCGTAATGGATATTTTCCCGTTGCGAGGCGAAGGTCGCGTTGCAGGCTCCTCCTCCTATAATGAACGGGATGGTGACTCCCTCGTTCTTTATCGCGTCGGCCGTTGCCAGAAAGCCGTCCCGGGTGGAGGTCATCAGGGAAGATCCCAGGATGGCGACCGGTGCATGCTCCCGGATGGCGGCAAGTACCCGTGCAGTATCGACAGAAGTACCGAGATCGATGACCTGGTAGCCGTTTGCTTCAACAATTGCGCCGACAATATTTTTACCTATGTCATGCAGGTCCCCGTCAGCCGTATGGAGCAGGACGACACCCTTCCTCCCGATTGATTCCCGGGATCCCCCCGTGGCATCCAGCCCGGCCCGGAGTGCCCGGGCTGCCAGCAGCACCTCAGGTACAAAGGCCTGCCGGTTATTGTAGAGGTGAGAGACCGCATCCATGCCGGCAAGCAGTCCCTTGAGGGCTACTTCCAGCGGATCGAATCCGTCTCTGACTGCCGCTGCTGTGAGTTTTTCAACAGTTGCCACATCACCGGTTACCACGGCATGGGCGAGAGAACGAAATGGCTCTGTCCCGGGCAGGAGCGATTCAGCATCGATCGCAAACGGCTGTAGTGCCGGAGCCGGTACCCTCGGTTTGCTGGTGCAGATAAGGCGGAGCCCCTGTGCGGGATCGGTGCGCACGCAGCTCCCGAAGAGGAGGCCGAGCGTGAATGGTTTCACAGGTTCACCCCCAGGGCAAATCCCCGGGAAAATTCCCGTAAGATCTCCTCGGGTTCCCGGGGCACCCGGTACTTCTCCGGTGCCTGTGCCAGGGCGCGGATGTTTGCAAGCGGGGTAAGCGGGGATAAGGTACAGCCCGAAGAGAGGACGTCCACCCCGTCCTGCATGGCCGAAAGCGCATCTGCGGTGACTTTTTCCGGGGTGCCCTGGAGCATCGTGCCTACGGGAGCAACGTTGCCTATGAGTGAGATATCATCGCCGAGAATCTTTTTTGCCGTCAGGACATCGATCTTCTCCTCGAACGAATAGGCATCAAACCCGGAGGTCCTGATGTGCTGTAAGAGATCGGTTGAATTACCGCAGATGTGGAGTACGGTTGGCCTCCGTGCTGCCGATGCCACCTGTTTGTGGTAAGGGAGTACAAACTCCCGGTACTGATCCCCGCTCAGGAGATCGCCGGAGGCAGTCGGATCGGAGATGCTGATGATGTCTGCCCCATGGTCTTCGAACGCGGTGATCAGGGTTTTTGTCACTTGGCTTGCGGATTCAACTGCCCGGTGAGCATAGGCTGGATTCGTCTTGATCCACGAGATGAACTCACTCACCCCGTATACATGGCCTGCAATAGTAAATCCCCCGGTGATCTTTGCATTGATGGGGACTGCCTCTCCCAGCCGGTCATGAAGAATCTCGATCGCCCTCAGGACAACCGGGATCCTTCCTTTCTCCAGCAGATTCTCGGGAAGGATAAAATCATCCGGTGTGGCAAAAGCGGGTTTCTTTACTGATGGTGTCCGGTTGATGGTACCCGGGTCGAGTTCGCAGCCCAGTGCTTCTGCCTCAAGCGATAGGCAGAATGGTACGGTTATGGCCGGAAGCCCGGCCAGTTCCCATGGCATAGCTGCGAGTTTTGCCATCAGTTCCGGATCATGGTGTGCAGCAGGCCAGGGTGCCTTTGCCTGCTCCATCATCGCAACCGTGATTCCTACTACCGGGAGCCAGACGGGTACCTGGTCTACCCTGCCACCGAGAATACCTGATATAATTCGTTTCTTTACGTTCATGGGTGAAGCAGCCTCTTGTAGTAAAAACTCGTCCCGTGGAGCACCGCGTTCGGGTTATGGCAGGTGATCCGATCCTTTGCCACCAGGGTTGTGACCGGGGCTTTGGAATGTTTCATGAACAGCGTATCATGACCTACGCAGAGACCGAGCAGGATATTGAATTCGGTTCCCGCTTCTTCGAGAATCTTTGCCTGTGCTACCGGGTTGCAGATCGGTTCGAACGTCCCGGGCTTTGCCTTCTCGCTGTCGAGAAGCCCGATATCCTCCTTGGGAATTGCACCGCACTTGCAGCAGACGGAGACCACATGAAAACCATGGGCTGTAAGGATCTTGTGGAGGATCCGGTTCTCGGCCATCAGGCCGATGCAGGTGGCAACACCCAGTTTTTTGTACCCCATCTCCCGGGCAAAGTCTATGGTGTCTTCAACCCGGGTCCACTTCATATAACTCCGACCTTCGGTCCGGGCAGCGGCGATCGCCATCTCCCGGGTCCCGGGATCATCCTGGTACAACCCGAGCGCCTCCTCGATGGGATCCTTGCGTGTCTTGGTCGGGCAGAACGATGGGCCGGTCTGGGGAGCATTGCTCCAGCAGGCCTGTGACTGGCATTTGCTGCAATCAACGGTAATTCTTGACATGAATCAATCGTAACGTATTGATCTGATCTGCCTATATATGCCGGGAAAAAAGCAATAATTGCCCGTTTGTTGTACCGGCGAAAATCCGTGGCAAACTTTGCCGCGATCATTTGTAAAAAAACCTGGGGGAAAAAGTACAAAACCGATCAGGAATCCAGTAAGCGCAGAATAAAAAAAGGGGGGATATGGGTTCTCTTTAAAGATTCAGGGTCTTGTATTCTCCCTGGAGGTTCTGGTAGAACGGATCGTCCGGGTTAGCTTTGGTGAGATCATCGAGCGCCTGCTTGTAGACCGTGCTGTCAATGTGTTCATTGATATTGACAGTTGTGTTGATGTAGCCGATCTGCTTGAGCATGTCGTATGTCTTCACAACACCTTTGGTGTTCGGATCCGGCGATATGTATGAGTGTCCGTCAGTCAGTGCGGTTTTTATGATGCTCTTGTCGATCTTCACGTACTTTGCGATCGCATCGACCGCATCATCAGGATTTGCCGACTGGTACTTGTATGCCCTGAGCAGGGCCCGTTCCATGCGGACATAGGAATCACGGTTTGCTGCAAGTTCCTCGGACAGCACCGCGATCCGGCAGCAGACATGCTTGGGGAAAATATCGGAGGTGAACAGCACGACTTTGAGCCCCTGGCTCTCGGCCATCTCCATGTATGGGGTCCAGACCACGCCGGCATCCACCTTGCCAGCCTTGACCGCATCGAGTACCGCAGATGGGGATGCCAGTTCCTGGATCGTGATATCCTTCTTCAAGTCAAACCCGGCTTCCTGGAGCGCTCCACGGAAATGGATATCTCCCGAGGATAACCGGACTGTGGCAACGGTCTTGCCCTTGAAATTCTTTATGTCCTTGAACTGGTCAGCCTTGTCGGCCGTGGTAATGACTCCTGCTCCTTCTCCCATCAGGCCCCCGATGATTGTCTCCGGTGTACCCTTTGAAATGAAGACGAGCGGTGAAGGACCAAACCCTCCGGTGTCGATCTTCTTTGCGATAATGGCATTCGTGCCATCAGCACTATTCTGGAACTGGAACAGCTCCACATTCAGTCCTTCTTTTTCAAAGAAACCTTTCTCTTTTGCAATAAACACAAGAGCATGCCCGTTCGTCGGGAGGTACCCTATCTTTAATGGTTTTAGCTGCTCTGTGGCTGTTGCCGGTGCAAGTGTGGACGGGGTTGTCGTGGGTTTAGCCGTGTTTATGTATCCTGCGATAATTATGCCGGCAACGACAAGAATCACGAATGCAGCGAGTATGTACGTATGTTCTTTTTTCATAATGTTCACCATAATGGCTCATCGCGTTAACGTTACGGCGGTCCGGGGAAAAGGATGTGCAGCATGCAGCTGTTGTTTTGCGATGGTGAGCTGTACCAGATCGCAGGAGATCCCCGCAGGTAACGTTGGCCTGATGCCAGCGAATTGCCTGCCTATAGTCTGATAAAAATCCATAAATACGTGGACTTATGAGCAAAAATTCCCCGTAATGCGGGTAATCCGGATAAAAGCGGCAATATTTGCAAAGAAGGGTTATTCGACGATGCAGAGCTCGAATGAACCCTCAAGACAGGAAACGATAAAATCCAGGAAATCCCGTATATTGTCCGACATCTCTGTGCTGAGCGAGCGTGACAGGTAAATAATGATATGCGGTTTTTGATGGGAATTTTTCCCCAGTTCGAGGTATACTTCCTTAAAGACAAGGAGGATGGTCCGGAAATTCACCCGCCGTATGATCCGGATATGACCGGTTCCCTCCGGATCGATCAGAACCCGGTAGCTGCTGGTTTTCCGGAAAAATGGTTCAGCGGGTTCCATAGGTACACTCCATCTCTTATGTCCCGGGCACAATTCCCGGAAATCCTCCCGGCTTTTCCTGCCGGAATGGTGACTAATTCATCCGGATGGCTTTCCTTATCTGTGTTTATGTTCCGGCAGGATCTGCCGCTATTGTGCCTGCTGCCACCGGAGGCAATGCTGCTGGATCCGGTCAAAGATGAACATGATGACGATCACGACCAGTGCAATCAGGATCATACCTGCGAGGACTTTATCGTAGTTGGCAAACTGGTGGTGGTACTCGATATACCACCCGAGTCCGGAGGTTGCAGCGATCATCTCTGCAACGGTAATCGTGATGAACGACATGATCAGGGAGATCATCGCGCCGGAGAAGATAGAGGGCATCGCCCCGGGAAGAAGGATCCTCCATACCATCTGGTGTTCGGAGAGCCCGAGCGTACGGGCGGTATTGATCAGTCGCTGATCGATAGAGAATACACCATAGACAGCCCCGACAAAGATCGGCCAGAATGAGCCGATGAAGATCAGGAAGACTGATGACGCCCAGAAGGTGGGAAGCAGCACGATCGCGTACGGGAGGTATACGGTTGGCGGGATCGGGGCGATCGTCTTTGCAACCGGGTACGCGACATCAAAGAGCCGTTTCCTCCATCCTATATACAGTCCCGCAGGAATGGCCAGGACAAGCGCGAGGAGATATCCCGATGTCAGGATAAACATCGAGCTTCCCACTCCTGTGAGCATGTGCTCCCAGTCAGCGCCAAACACTGCGAAAACTTTTGCGGGCCCCGGGAAGAGGAACGGATCGAGCAGGACGAGTTTTCCGAACAGAACTTCCCAGACAAGCAACATCCCCGAGAGCAGCAGAAATACATCGGTAACTGCCCGGGCATTCTTAGGCTGGAAGTGAATTCCTGCCAGAAACAGGATCCCAAGTACAATCAGGATCCCTGAAAAGACACTGCTGTCGCTGACCGCCTGTTTCGGGGCATCGGGAACCGCAACCGCGAGAACCAGTGTTACAGCAAGGAGTGCTATGACAAGGCCCTGTTCTCTGGTCAGACCGATCTTCATACCGCAGCCCTGGGATCCGTGCACGGGTTTTCGATAGTATCCAGCATCTCACAATAAAGTACCGAGAGGAGGTGAGCTTTTAACGCAACGTAGTCTGGACTGGCGCTGAGACTCTTGCGGCATCGCGGGCGGGCAAACGGGACCTCGATAATCTCCTTGATCTTCCCCGGAGAGGGGGTCATGACTGCTATCCGGTCGGACAGGAGGAGTGCCTCGTCGACATCGTGCGTAACGAAAAGCACGGTTTTCCTCTGTTCCCCTTCGGACCAGAGGTGCAGCAGCAGATCCTGCATGTAGATCCGGTTGAGTGAGTCCAGTGCCCCGAACGGCTCATCCATCAGAAAAACCCGCGGGTTCATGGAGAACATGCGGGCGATCGAGACCCGTTGCCGCATCCCCCCGGAGAGGGTATTCGGGTACGCATCCCGGAATTTCCCGAGCCCTACGAGATCAAGGTATTTCCGGGCCTCTTCTTCAACGAGTGCCCGGGTATGGGTTCCATGGGTATGTTCAATAGCAAAACAGACATTTTCAAAGGCGGTCATCCAGGGAAAGAGGGAGTAGTCCTGGAATACAGTTCCCCGGTCCGGCCCCGGTCCTGTCACCGGTTCGTTATCGATAAGTACAGTTCCTTCCGTGGGGACTTTCAGTCCGGAAACCAGATCAATTATAGTGCTTTTGCCGCAACCGGAAGGACCGATAAGGGAGATAAAATCCCCTTCACGTATATTGAGGCTGACCTTGGAAAGTGCCGTGTAGCTCGAACCGTTGGATCCATAGAGCATGGAGAGATTTTCAAGATTGATTGTTGCCATGATTATCACCGCTGAGATGAATTCCGGGATTGACGGTGCAATGCGACCCTGTTCATCGTTTCGTATCCATCATTTAGGAAAAAGAAAATATATAGCGTAATAATTGAGCAAACGTTAGCGGGTTTATTCTTTTTCCGGAAGGATTGCGGCAAAAACCAACGTAATCATGTAGGATAGGATTTTTGTGATGGTACAGAAACCGGACTTGCGATTGATGCATTCGTTTTATCCGGGCCGTATTTGGTTTTTAAAAAGCGGCATTCTTTGCCCCTAAGTTCAGCATTATTGTCTGAACCGATGAAATGAAGATCGCATTTAAAAACCAGAAGGGATTATGAACGAAACGGGCAGGGAATTTCGGAATACCAAGAGCTACCGCATCTGGATCGATAACACCGGGACAGGTCATATCCGGATAGTAAAACGGATCAACTTCAGCACGTTTATTTCCCTCTGCCGGGAGACGTACCTTGCACTCGACAGAACATCAGGTTTGTCGCCCCGTATTATCATCTACATACCTCGTTCACTCTATGATGTGATGTCGGAAAATGTTCAGGAATTTATTACTTTTTGCCGTTCCTGTACGGATGCAGTGTTCGAGCTGAGTGTGATGGGTGAATAATTATCGCCATCCTCCGATGGAAAAACCACGTATTTTTGCGGCAAAACCTGCCCGTAAATTATCCTATAAATAAATGGCAACGTAATGATGATTACGTGAACTCACTACAAGGGAATTCACAAGGATAACAACGGTTAACCGAAGTGCATCCTGAGGTTAAAGAAAAACCCTGCCAATGTGGCGGAGTGGCTACGCGGCTGATTGCAGATCAGCTACAACCCGGTTCGAATCCGGGCATTGGCTTTCTTAAAAGGGGTATGGAATGCTTTTTATGAGAAGAAGACAGGCGGAAAATTATTCATCTGAATTCCGGTGATCCCGCTTTTGAATGAGATGCATTCTTTTTAAAAAGGTGATGAAGTGAATCGTGGTCTTACTGCTGAAACAAAAGCTCTCCTGATAAACATCGGGAGTGCTGATATTGATCCCCGTCTCCTGCCCGCCGATTTCAAAACAACTGCTACCGCGGGACCCGGGGCCGGGGGGAGCTCGTTTTTCATCCGTTCCGGCGATCATCGGGTCCGGCTCTCAATAAAACCGGAATCCTCCCTTAAGGTAATCCCCTGGAATGAGGGGGTTGCAGTACAGAAAGAGGGGCAGATTATTGCTTACGGTACCCTGGAACTCCCTCTCTGCCACTGCCCGGAACAGGCTTACATTACGGTGAGCGAGCGCTGCATCTTTGACTGCAAATTCTGCCCGGTACCGAAACTGAACGGTCATGTAAAGACAATCGATGAGATCACCGCACTCGTTGAGGCAGCAGAAGCACGGGGCAATGTCCGGGCAATCTCTCTGACCAGCGGGGTTGCGGAATCTCCGGAAAAAGAGGCGCATTACATGACGGCAGTCGTACGGCACCTTTCCGCACGGTTTGATCTTCCCATCGGGGTCTCGATCTATCCGACGGCATCATCCACTGAAGACCTGTACGCTGCCGGAGCCATAGAGATCAAATATAATGTTGAGACCATGGACCGGGTAATCTTTGAAAGGGTCTGTCCCGGGCTTTCGCTTGATTATATTCTGTCGGCACTGGAAAACGCTGTCAGGGTCTTTGGGAAAAACCGGGTCTCTTCCAATTTCATCATCGGCCTTGGCGAGACTGACGAATGTGTGCAGCGGGGAATTGAGACCCTGGCCGCCAGGGGGGTTATCCCCAACCTCCGCCCGATCTCACCGCATCCTTTGAGAAAGGGGGAGATCGTGGTTGAGCGCCCATCAGCGTACCGCCTTATACTCCTCGCACGGCTCAACAAATCCGCGCTCGACCGGCATGGGCTTAATGTGAGAGTGGGACAGACCATGTGCCTTCCGTGTACCGGATGCGATCTGACTCCCCAGCGGGATCTTTGATCATTTTTTTTAGAATTGTGAAAAAACTCGCGATTTCCTAACACTGGTACAAATCTCAAAGTTTCTGGAAAAAAGAACAAGAAAATTTCATCCATAAAAAATGTAAGAAAAACCTAATCTGACATGATCTTTTTTAGAATAATTTGCAGGGGAAAAATTCCGCAGATTGTCCTTTTCTGATGAAATGAGGCAAAAATTGTCGGAATTGCGGGCTTGAAATAAACAGGGGACAAAAAATAGGTGTTCACACCCGTGAACAAGAAATACTCTATGACAACACACCGAAGAAACCTCGCCGCCTTCACGATCATCATCGGGGTACTGACCCTGGTACTGGCCGCATCTGCTTTGGCAGAGAAGGAACACGAGGGGCACCTGCCGGAACGAAACGGCCGGGGAACCGCAGAAACTATCGTATCCTCGGGCATCCCCGCATGGATCCTCATCCTGTTTTCTGCCGTTTTTAGTTTCGTCAGCAAGGGGGACAGACACAATGGCAATACACTATCAGGGCAATCCTGTTGCCCGACCATGATTAGCAATTTCCCTATGCGATGGCAGATGCGATGGCAGTACTTCGCTACCCCGGCACGAGTATGACCGGGGGCATACAGAGTGCGCTTTGTTTTCGCAGGATATTTGTGGGATATTGCACACCCTTTTTGTTTGATCGAAAGCACAGGATTGCAGCCAGAGCATTTGACATAAGACAAAAACCGTCCCGGTGAAACCCGGGACGCAGCGCCCATTTTTCCGTGTGAATTATTTTTAAGAAATCCCTTATTGCCGATACGGGCCCGTACGATTCAGGTGCGTGGATTCATTTCCCGGAACATACCGGCCCGGGAAAATCTGCAGGTTTAAAGACAAAGAAGGAAAGAGGAAAATCCTGCCTATGACCGAACTTATATATATTCACAATTGTTACCTAGTATAGTCAATTCACAATCGTGATGGAAGACCATGCCAGTGTGGCGGAGTGGTTACGCGGTCGATTGCAGATCAACTACATCCCGGTTCAATTCCGGGCGCTGGCTTAAAAGAGAATTTTGAAAAATATCCTCAGTGGAATGAGAGATTTACCATGAGTATCAGAATCCAGAAAACATTCGAAGCACTCTTTGCGTTAGAAGAGATCCGGGGGCTCTTCCGCGAATCTTTACCAACAGGTCTGGATCCGGAAGAGATTGTCGTCTTTCATCAGCGGATTACCGATCTCAAGGCAATTATCGCTGATCTTGAAGCGGGAACCGGCAGACCAAATGTGACGAAGATCGCCGGTTCTATCGACCTGCGGACGCGGGAAGAAGAAGCAATCAACATCCAGCCCATCCAGGCAGCAGGAAGGTTGACCACTGAGGCGAGGAAGGCACTCATCTCCTATGGTGACGGCTACTCCACGTGTGACGCCTGCCGGAAACCGTTCCGGCTCGATAAGATCACCAAGCCGGGCATTGCAGAGTTCCATGCAGATCTGGCAAAGTTCGTCAACATGGACCATGCCCGGGTTGTTCCCGGGGCCCGCCGGGGATTCCAGGCCGTGACCGGAACGCTCGTTAACAAGGGAGACAGCGTGATTGTCTCTGCCCTCGCCCATTACACCGAGTTTCTTGCTGTGGAAAATGCGGGCGGTGTCATCAGGGAAGTCCCTTTAAACGAGAAAAATATTGTGACTGGCGAAGCAACAGCACAAAAAATCGAAGAAGTCAAGCGGGAGACCGGGAAACTCCCGGTGCTCGTGATGATCGACCACTTCGATTACCAGTTCGCAAACGAGCACGAGATAGCAGAGATCGGGAAAGTTTCCCACCAATACGATATCCCGCTCCTCTACAACGGAGCTTATACGGTTGGCGTCATGCCGGTCGATGGCAAGAAGATCGGGGCTGACTTTGTTGTCGGCTCCGGACATAAGAGTATGGCATCGGTCGCGCCGTCCGGAGTACTTGCGATGACCGATGAATGGCTGCCAAAAGCCCTCCGCACCACCGCGATGGTCGGAGATCTTACCAAACGAAAATTCGGTATCAAGGAAGTTGAGATGCTCGGTTGTACGCTGATGGGCGGGACGCTGCTGTCCATGATGGCATCATTCCCCACGGTAAAAGCCCGGACCCTGAAGTGGGAGGAGGAAGTAAAACGCTCCAACTACTTCATCGATCGGTTGCTGAAGATCGCGGGCAGCCGGGTGCTCTCCGAGTACCCGAGAAAACATACGCTTACCAAGGTTGACACTACGGGAAGCTTTGACACCATTGCCCAGACGCACAAGCGTCGCGGGTTCTACCTGAGTGATGAATTGTCATCTCGCGGTATCGTCGGCGAGTTTGCCGGCGCAACCCGGACCTGGAAGCTGAACACGTACGGCCTCTCGGAAAAGAAGATCCGCTACCTTGCCGATGCCTTTAGTGAAGTTGCAGAAAAACACGGCCTTGCCGTGGAAAAATAATTGCAGACTATGAACAGAGAAACTCCCGGTACTACATCTGAAGACTGGGATCCCGATTACCTTCTCTCCCTTGTATGGCGAGAGGAAACGATCCCCTCCACCCCATAAAAACCAAACGAGGAAACACCATGACCAATCAATTCCACCTTGGAACCACTGCCCTCCATGCAGGGCAGGTGCCGGATCCCACCACCGGATCACGGACCGTACCGTTGTACCAGACCACGTCATATGTATTCAAGAGCGCCGAGCACGCTGCCAACCTGTTCGGTCTGCGCGAGCTCGGGAACATCTACACAAGGCTCATGAACCCGACCACTGACGTGTTCGAGAAACGCGTTGCAGCAATCGAGGGCGGCAACAGCGCCATCGCAACCGCATCCGGAGCGGCAGCCATAACGTATGCAATCCTGAACATCACCCGGCCCGGTGACGAGATCGTCTCCGCCGACAACCTGTACGGGGGAACCTATGAATTCTTCCACTACACGCTCCCGAAACTCGGGAGGCATGTAATCTTCGTGGATTCGACCAACCCGGAAGCGTTTGGGAAAGCTATCACGGAGAAGACCCGTGCCCTCTATGCTGAGACCATCGGCAACCCGAAACTGGACATCCCGGATTTTGAGGCGCTCGCAAAGATTGCCCATGACGCAAAAATCCCCCTCATTGTTGACAACACCACAGGTGTCGGCCTTGTCCGGCCAATAGACCATGGAGCCGATATCGTTGTCCTCTCTGCCACCAAGTACATAGGCGGTCACGGGAACTCCATCGGCGGTGTGATCGTTGATTCCGGCAACTTCGCGTGGAACAACGGGAAATTCCCCGAGTTCACGGAACCCGATCCGAGCTACCACGGCCTCAGGTACTGGGATACGTTTGGCAATTTCGCGACCTTTGGTAATGTTGCCTTCACCTTCAAGATCCGCGTCTCCCTCATGAGAGATACCGGTGCTGTTATCAGCCCGTTCAATTCCTGGCTCCTCTTGATCGGTCTTGAGACCCTCCACCTCCGGGTCCCCCGCCATTCCGAGAATGCCCTTGCCGTTGCGCAGTTCCTCAGGAGCCACCCGAAAGCAGCCTGGGTCAACTATACCGGGCTTCCCGATCACCCGAGCCACACGCTTGCGCAGAAGTACCTGCACGGGGGTTTTGGGCCGCTCGTCAGTTTCGGGGTAAAAGGCGGCGAGAAAGCGAGTACGAAGTTCATCGACAGTCTCAAGCTCTTCAGCAATCTCGCCAACATCGGGGACTCAAAGAGCCTGGTCATCCACCCGGCTTCCACTACGCACCAGCAGCTAACCGTTGAAGAGCAGGCAAAGACCGGGGTTACCCCGGATGCAGTCCGGCTCTCCATAGGAACCGAGGACATCGAAGATATCATCGCTGACCTGAAACAGGCACTGGATGCAACACCGTGAACGGGGACCACGACGCACGTACCTCTCAGGAATAAATGAGGATACCACAGAAATTCAGGGTAATGGTGCAACGATGATCAAAGGATCCGCAGGTATAGTAACAACGAGGGAGTACAACCACCCCTCACCCCTCACCCTTGACAGCGGAGCCGTCCTTCCCGCACTCACGCTGGCGTACGAGAGCTACGGGAGACTCAACCGCGAGAAGAGCAACGCCATCCTCGTCTGCCACGCCCTCTCGGGCGATGCCCATGTTGCCGGGTTCCACGAAGGAGACACCCGGCCCGGCTGGTGGGATGCCGTTATCGGCCCCGGTAAAGCGCTTGACACAGACCGGTATTTCGTGATCTGCTCTAACGTGCTCGGGGGATGCAAGGGCTCGACCGGCCCGGCATCCGTCAACCCGGAGACCGGCAAACCGTACGGGGCGAAATTTCCCATCATCACGATCCGGGACATGGTGAATGCCCAGAAATTGCTCATCGACCACCTTGGCATCAGCCAGCTCTACGCGGTCGTCGGGGGATCGATGGGGGGGATGCAGGCGCTCCAGTGGACCGTCACGTATCCCGATGCCATGAGAAAGGTTGTGGTCATCGCGGCAACCGGGTATTCTACTCCCCAACAGATCGCGTTCAACGAAGTCGGCAGGAAGGCGATCCTCTCGGATCCTCACTGGAACGGCGGCGATTATTACGGGAAGACACTCCCGACCCACGGTCTTGCACTCGCCCGGATGGTAGGCCACATCACCTACCTCTCGAACGAGTCGATGCACGAGAAGTTCGGGCGGAACCTGCAGGGCAAGGACCGGATCGGGTATGACTTCTCCACCGATTTCAAGATCGAGAGCTACCTCCACCACCAGGGCGATACGTTCACCAAGAGGTTCGATGCGAACTCCTACCTCTACATCACCAAGGCCATTGATTACTTCGACCTGACAAAGGAAGGATCGCTCACTACCGGTCTTGCGGGAGCAAAGGCGGCATTCCTCGTCATCTCGGTATCATCCGACTGGCTTTACCCGCCGTACCAGTCGCAGGAGATCGTCTCGGCGCTGGCGGCAAACGAAGCGGAGATCCACTACTGCGAGATCCGATCCAATTACGGGCACGATGCGTTCCTCTTAGAGTCCGGCCAGATCAACTATGTGGTGGGAAGGTTCCTCTCCCGCACCGTGGTACGGGACGTCATGATCACGGACGTTCATACCATCGAGGAAGGGACCACGATTGCCGTCACGGCACGCCGGATGGTCAACCAGGGCCTGAACCACCTGCCGGTACTTTCCACAAATGGTCAGCTCGCAGGGATCGTCACCTCATGGGATATCGCAAAGGCGGTGGCCTCGAACTATCTCTGGCTGGACGAGATCATGTCCCGGGATGTGGTGACAACGACACCGGATGAATCCATTGAGGATGCGGCACGAAAGATGGACGAGCACGCAATCTCGGCACTCCCGGTCATTGACGGGGAGCAGCATGTGATCGGGCTCATCACGGTAGATGCGATCAGCGTGCTCATTGGGCGGGGGAACCCGTGAGGATCACGAACCCCCTTGGCGGGGCGAAGGATGGCAGGGCACTCGTGGTCCTCGGCTGCCCGGAAGTACCGGTCCAGCAGGCCCTTGCGCTCCACCTCATATACCAGCTCAGGAACGGGGGATATACCGTCCACGCGACCGGCAACCCGGCGGTCCTGAACCTCCTGAAGGTATCCGACCCCGAGAAACGGTATCTTCCGGAGATGAGTATCCTCGAAACATGTATCGAAGAGATCGTGGAGAAGAAGCGGGACTGCGAGCTCTGTATTGTCTTTGCGCACAGCGATGCCGGGATCTCGTATGCGGCAACCCTGCGCCATCTCCTGCCGGATTCCCGGCTGGTCGTGATAATCTTCGGAAGAGAGCCGGAACCGCTTGCAGCAGCCGCGGACTTCCCCTGCGAGAAGATTGTGGAAAAGGCGGTGCACAACCCGGCACCGCTGAAACGGAAGATTGACGGTGTATTTGGATGGGCTGTATCGAGAACCTGAAGTATGAGATGGTCCTGCCGCTCGGGGCATCGTTCAAAGAGTGCCGCGAGTACGTGGAGAAGAATTATTCCGAATTCTGGTATGTCGACCCAGGCTACCGGATCTTTGACGAGTACCTTATCGGACTGCCGCCCATTGCGCTGGGCATCGAAGGCAACAGGATCATCTTTCCCTACACAAAACCCTGCCATGGCACATACCTGCTCGCGGTAGAGGATGCCGATGAAGCGATACGTGTCCGGAAAACAGCGAGAAAGAAGAAGTAAATTCTTGAGAGAGAGAGAGGAGCATGAAGAACCAGTGGCTTGTCCGGTACTCTGAAATATTCTTAAAATCCGATCCCGTGCGCCGCCAGTGGGAGAATGCCCTGATCGCCAATATCCGCGAGGTCATGCCCGAAATCCACGTCCGGAACGAACGGGGCAGGATCTGGCTTGACGGGGATGTGAAACCAGGTCTCCTGAAAAATATCTTTGGCATCGTCTCGTTCTCAGAAGTCGAGCATATCCGGCTTGACGAGATCGGGACCCATCTTCCCGGCTACTGCCGCCGCCATGGCATCGGGAAAGCAAAAACATTCGCAATCAGGGTCAGGCGGGTCGGCAAACACCCGTTCAGCTCGAACGACAAGGCGATCGAATACGGCAATCTCCTGCGAAACGAATTCCCTCATCTCAAGGTGAACCTCGCCCACCCGGACAAGGAGATCCACATCGAGATCCGGGCGAATGAAGCATATCTCTACGACACGGTCATCAAGGCAGCAGGGGGGCTTCCGCTGGGGGTCGAGGGCACGCTCGTTGCCCTAGTCTCCGGGGGCATTGATTCCCCGGTAGCGGCATGGATGATGATGCGGCGCGGCTGCAGGATCCTCCCGGTCTTCATGGCGCTTGATACGTTCCTTGATGAAACGACCATTGCCCGGGCAGAGCGGGTGGTCAGCGAACTGGCACGATACCAGCCGGGTATCCGGCTGACCGTCATCAGGGATTCCTATCTTGCCGCTGCGAAAGATGAGCTGACCCGGAAACACCTTGAGAAATATACCTGCATATTCTGCAAGCGGCGGATGTACCGGGTGGCAACTGCATTTGCCCAAAAGAACGGTGCAAAAGGAATTGTCACCGGAGAATCCCTCGGTCAGGTGGCGAGCCAGACGCTGGACAATCTTGTTGTCCTCACTGATGCCGCATCCGAAATCCCGATCCACCGTCCCCTGATCGCATTTGACAAGGAGGATGTAATCCGGATCGCCCGCGAGATCGGGACATTTACTGAATCCATATCATCTGCATCGGGTTGCAAGGCGGTACCGAACGGGCCATCCACAAAAGCGAAACTGGAAACCATACGCGAGATCGAGGGAAAACTCGGGGCAACGCAGATGCCACTTCCGATATGAGGGGATGGCGCGGGTTTTCCGTACTTCTTCCCGGCATTCATGATCCATCCAACCCAGCCCTTCATTGCATGTGTTTTTCTGAGTTTAAGGAGGTTCAGCGACGAACACGATGCGAAGCATGGTGTGAGGAGCGGGCCGTATCAGCCGCTGGCACCGGAGCAGCGCGACAAGCCAGGGGCGTCATCCTGCCAACAGGATACTCCGGAAAACAGGGAGGTGATGTGAGCGGAACGGGAGCGAGCCCGTGGAGACGAACATGACGGAAGCGTCTACATGCCGACCGAGCAACCGCAAATCGCCGCCCGCGTCGCACACTTCGCACGACTGTGCCGTGCAAAGCCCCGCTCCGCGACCGGCTCCAGATATTCCACGAATCCCGATACAATCCCAACATGGCACCGTACGGTATAACGATGGAATCCCGACATATTGCTCAGTGGCGGCCTGACCGGAATGATTATATTTGATTGGTTCAAAAATGAACCATGTGGAACAAAATCTGACCAATGAGATCGTGGCGCTTCTTCTCAAGGAAGATCTCCATACTCGGGCCATTGCCGAGCGTCTTGCCAGCAACCATGCCACGGTCCTGCGGAAACTCCGCGATCTTACCGAAGACAATATTGTCGATTTCCGGGCGGAGGGAAAGAACAAGGTCTATTCCATAAAAAAGACCCTTGAAGGCAGGAATGCTGCAATAATCGCCGAGATGTATAAGCAGTCGATGGCCGTGAGCCGGTACCCGGTCCTGCGGGGGATCATCCGCGCCGTGCATGACATGCCGGATATCCCGCTTGCCCTGTTATACGGGAGCTATGCAAAAGGGCTTGCAAAAAAGGACAGTGATATCGACCTCTTCATAGAAACGCTGAATACCTCCTCAAAGAAACAACTCGAACAGCGGAATTCGTCGCTGAGTGTGAAACTCGGGGACTTTGATACCAAGAACCTGCTCATCCGGGAGATCATCAAGGACCATATCATCATTAAAGGCGTGGAGGTGTACTTTGACAAAACAGGGTTTTTTGAAAAAACTGCATAAAGACAAGGCGCTCCAGCTGGTCGCACCCAGTGACGAGATCAAAACGGCCTATTTCCGTAAGTCGGAGAGTTTCCTTGCCTCTGCCAGACTGCTGCTGGACAATGAACGGTTTGAGGAATCCGTCTCGATGGCCTACTACAGCATGTACTATTCCGTTCTGGCACTCTTCTTCGCAACGGGCATCAAGTGTGAGAATCATACGGCGGCAATCATCCTCCTCGATGAAGTCTTTGGCATCGACAGCTCTGCAATTGAATCAGCAAAGACCGAGCGTATCGATAAACAGTATTATGTTACGTCCGCACCAGTCCGTGACGATGTAGTTGACCTCATCAAAGCGGCGGAGGCATTCGATGCCGAACTTCTCGATGTCATTGACCGGTTGACGACCGATAAGCGAGAAGCCTTCCGGAAGAAACTGAAAGCCCTTCTGTGAGGTTCCGGCTCCCCATTTTTTTATATTGCGCGTATTCCTCCTCAAATAGTTGTAGTAAGATTGTGGGGGCACTGTACCCACAATTCCCGCGAGATAACAATTCTTGGAAGATGCGATTGTTGTGACACTGTCGCAACAATTGCACAGACACTGTTTGCGCAATTGACCGGAAATCTGGTAACCCCCAATAGAGTCAATCACGGGGGCATGTCAGGCCCTTCTCTTCCGGCGGAAGGCTGGCGCTTCTGGCCCTTATCAGGCCCTTTTGTTTTTAAAAAATCCATGTCTCATTTGTCCCATAAATGTCCCATTCATGTCTCGTTTGTTCAGATACCTGCAAGGCCCCTTAGGCCCCTATCCGGCCCCTTTAGTCGGGGTTTATTCATGTCAGTCCCTGAATTGTCTACACAGTGAGCAGACAATCGTTTCGACACAGCCGGAAGAATTGTCCAGACACAGTCTGGACTGTTGTCAGGTCTTGAGGGAGAAGTGCTTGAAAAACGATGCGATACAAATGAGCGCTCCAATTGTCCCACAACTTGTGGGACGAATCCCTCACGGTCAATTTTTTTTGTTCAACCGGAATGGCTTTAACGTAAAAGTAAAAAGCCAATGAAAGCAATCCGGAAACGGGTGACCGATGGAAGAGCGAAGTGTTTTGGTATTCACCGAGGAGGAGGAAGAATTTGTCAATCTCCTCATAAAAATCGGTACAAGAAGGTCTGTAGCGCAAACTCTGGTATTCCTTGTGAATACCCCTGAGGCAACGTCCCGATAGATCGAGCGCGGGACCGATCTGCGCCAGCCTGAAGTGAGTATCGCGATCAAATACCTGGATGAACAAGGCTGGGTTCAATGCCGCACAATTCCCTCCGAAAATAAAGGCCGTCCGCAGAAATGCTATTCGCTGACGAAACCGGTCAAAGAAATTATTGCCGCCATTGAGAACGCAAAGAAGAATGAGGCAAACAACCAGCTCGCGCTTGTCAAGAAGATGAGAGACTACTTCTGACAGGATCCGGATACAACCTCATTTTCAGGCCAATTCCCCTGTTTCCCCGATTTTTGAGACCTCCGCCGGAGAGAAAACCTTCATATTCGCATTCTGGCAGCCTTTCCGGTGCCGGATGGGCTAAAATATGTGGCAAAAACCGATGCGATTAAAGGGCCTTTGGTGGCGTTTATACGAGGTGCAATTCTGCCGTATTTTGGCAAACGGGGCGATTATAGGGCACATTTTCCACAGGAACTGAAAGGGTGCATTTTACGGGGTTTTCCGGTATTGGCCCGGAATGAGGGGCGGGAAAAGGAGCCCGATTTGGGCTTGTTTTCCCTCAGGGTTCGGATCTCTCTCTCAAAGAGTTCTCCGACGAGAAAAAAGAGGGATTATGTCCCCATCCCCGTAATCATCCCAACCACCTCCTGCGCCATCACCGGGTCCAGGACCTGCGCAACAAACAGCCCGGCCATCGAGATAAACAAAGTCCAGAAAACTTTCTTCACCTGCTCGTTCTTCCCGAATGCCTCGACCACGGCAGCCGCATCCGCCTTCATCGCACGCTGGATAAGCTTGGGCAGGAACACGAAGAGCGGCAGGAACAGAACCGCCGCGCCGATGAACGCAAGGCTGATCTCCGTCCGGCCCGCCATGAAGATCCCGAGCGGGACCGCAAAAACCCCGGCCAGGATCGCCGCCATCCCGACCTCGCCGAACCAGAAGTAATGCCGCTTCTCCGCATAGGTAAACCGTTCGATGTCCGTCAGTGCGGGAAATTCGAAGATCCCGAGCGTGTTCAGCATCCCGTACCAGACCGCGTGCGTCTCCTCCGGGTCCGCAACGACACCAAGGAAGAGGATCGCGATTGGCACGATGAGCAGCAGAAGGGGAAGGTGGGCCAGCACCAGGACCAGCCCGAGCAGGATCCCGGTCCCGCAGATGGCGCACCGGGTCTGCATCTCGTTCTCAAACATCGTCGTCCTCCGCAATCCTGATCTCGAAGACCGGGCTGATGTATCCGCCATTCGCCGGGCTGAAGTCCCGGACCCGGCCCATCTGCGCGAACTTGCGCCGGCCCGTTCGGATCTGGACCGTGTGAATGCCCGGGGCCCGGGGATACACCCGCCGCCCATCCACGTCCCGCATCTCCGCATACGGCGGGATGTCGAACCAGTCCGGCCAGAACCGGACCCCCCGCGGGATATCGGTTCCCCGGTACAGGTCCTGCAACCGCATGGGTGACATCCGGTCATAGATCACATCGATGATCAGGTTCTCATCGCCCTGCTCCGCGTGCAGGTACAGCTCATAGAAGATAGGATTGCGCCGCACTTCTTCCCGGGTCAGCGGGGTGCGGACCGTGAGCGGCTCAAGACCGCCGAACTTCCCGCGATACAACCCGGTCACGATAGCGACCGGCTGCACGTTCTCAGAATCCATGATATTCCTCCTTGCATTGTTCGTGCTCGTCCCGGAGTTTCTTGAACTCCTCGACGACCTCATCGTATTTGCCGATCTTCTGGTAGATGGCAAACAGCATGGGATAGAGCGGAAGCACGGTGGCAAGCACTATCCCGAGAATTTCCGTTTCCATAACGGTCCTCCGCAAATGACGAGAGAACCAAAAAGAGAGGGTGACCGGGGGGCCACTCTCCCCGCCGGCTCTGTTCGTCAGGCAGTTCTAGGCGAGAGCTGCCACGGTGTCCGCCCAGGTCTCGACATTCGTCCGGATTGCGTCATCCGAGTACGAGGTGATGGTGACCCGGTCGCGGCTGAAGTTCACCATGTAGATCTCGCCGTTGGCGTCATGGCACTTCAGGGTCGCGGAGAAGCCATCCTTCCCGAGATCGTGGACCACGGTTCCGCCGTGAGCCGTGCTGACCGCAGCAGCGGCGAGCACCGCAGTCACACCGGCGTTGAACTTTGCCAGCGTGTCGAACTTGTGGCTGCCCGTGCCAACGGTCTTGGCTTCAAGGTCCTGGTAGACGAACTTGGCGGTGTATGCCTCCTTGGTCTTCTCGACCGGGTCATGGGTCACACCGCCGGTCATATACGATACACACTCAAAGGGATTGTCATCGATAACCGACTGGACGATCGTGTTGAACGTCGCGACATCCGCAATGGGTTCTGCAAGGGTGCGGACTGCACTCTTGACATTTGCACTCTGTACGAAATCTGCCATACGTTTCTCCCGCCCTTGGGCCCTTGGGCTGAATAGTACTCTGTGGGAGGCGGGGCTTAGGTTTTACTGAAAGGGGGGCGTGGGAACCGCAAGTCTTTTTAAAAAAATGCTTTTTGTTCGCGGAGAGCAACAACAAGAAAAAGGAAGAGAACCCTAACTCAGTATAAATCTCTGGGACATTCCATTCATGACCCTTCACGAATCAGACACCCTGGAATTCAAAAAATCCCTCTCCCTCATCGAGCCCGCGCTCAAATCCTTCTGCGGTTTCCTCAACCACCATGGCGGCGTCATTTCGTTCGGCAGGACCAACACCGGGGCAATAATCGGTGTAGATCCGGCCGATCATTCGCTTCGCAAACTCTCCCAACAGATCACATCCCGGATAAAACCGGAGATCACACCGGATATCCGCGTCATCGAAGAACAGGGAAAACACCTGATCGTTGTCACAGTCCCGGAGGGAATCGGCAAACCGTACTATCTTGATGGTATGGCCTACATGCGGACAGGAACCGAGAACCGGGTCATGCCTCCTGATGAAATTAAACGCATCATACTCAGTGAACATGCAGTACCCTGGGATGATCAGCCCTGCCAGGGAGCCACCCTTGATGACATTGATGCACCTTCGGTAAGGGCATTCCTTGAAAGAGCACAGAAGGAACGAAGATTCGATGCAGATCCTTCAACTCCGGTAAAGATCGCACTGGAAAAACTCGGTGTCCTGAGCGGAGGACTGCCTACCCATGCGGCTATCCTGTTCTTCGGCAAAGATCCACAACGGTTTTTTATCCAGTCGGAGATCCGCTGCGCCCGGTTCAAAGGGGAAGAGATCTCCAGTACCTATCTCAACATGAACGTCCTGCACGGCAGGATCGATCGGCTCATCGAAGATACCAACCGGTTCATCACGCAGACAATCCGGAAAGCCGCATGGGTTGTCCCGGGAAAGATGCAGCGGGAAGAGCACTGGGAATATCCACCCGATGCCCTGCGGGAAGCAGTGATCAATGCGGTCTGTCACCGCGACTATAATTCATCAGGTAATGTCCAGATCCGTATTTTCGACAGCAGGGCGCAGGTCTGGAACCCCGGGATACTGATGGAAGGTGTCACGGTTGAACTCTTAAAAGTCGAACATTCCTCTCGCCCAAGGAACAAAACTCTTGCCCGGCTCCTGTTCCTTATCGGGTATATCGAACAGTGGGGATCAGGTACGCTCAGCATGATCACTGCCTGCGAACGGGACGGTGTCCCGGACCCGCAGTTCCGTGAAACGGGCAACGATTTTGTGGTCACATTCTCGCGCTCAACGGTCAACACGCTTCTTGAAAACCCGGAGATCTTAAACGAACGGCAGCGTGGAGCAATTGAATATCTCAAGACCCACCAGGAAATATCTACCTCCGAATATGGACGTATCTACGACTGCACCGTGCGGACCGCTCGCCGGGACATGTCCCATCTTGCTGAATTGAATATCATTATTGTGAAGCGAGAGGGGAGACTACTAAGATATATCCTCAACCCCGTGTTCCTGTCATTGCGGACAAATAGCGGACAATAGCGGACAAAAAAATGATAATGTCCCTACAATGAATATCGATAATTTCGCACTGGATTTTCACAAATACCACAAAATATCGTCCGATTCTGGAAATTAATAGCGGACACATTGCGGACAATAGCGGACAAAATTCTTTCCGACCCGAAAGGTTACATCAAAGAGGTACTCACGGCGTTACCCACACCGCCCCTATCTCGCCAAACGCCTCCTCGAACCGCTCCGGTCCATCCCCGACATAGAACAATGCCGGTGAAAACGTCGGTCCCGGGCCGCAATCCCCAGCCGGTCCCACAAACCGGATGCGGGCCGATGGAAAACACACCCGACACGATATCGCCGTCAGCGTCTTCCACGCAGCAGTCTCGGTTGCCGACTTCCACAACACAATCGCTTCCGTGGTCCGGCCTGCAGCCCGCTCCTGGTATAACTTCGAGAACCACCGCTCGACACCGGGTCCGAACGGCGGATTGAGAAACACCCGCCCCACCCAGGGCTGAACGAGCCCATTTTCCTGAGCTGTGAAGTGCCTCGCTGCCGGCACGTTCGGGATCTCCCGACTGTTGCTGGCCGGGTCGAGATCGATCGCGCCCATGCAAGCGATCACCGCATCGAGAATGTACTGCGGCGTGTAATGTTCCGTGCTCTCATGGGAGAGCAGGGCCGGCGGGACGGTCATCTGATAATAGAATGTGTAAAAAGGCGAGGATAGGCATTACTGAACAAAAAGATAAAGAAGAGAATCTTATTGAACACTATGGAAGCTGTGAATAACCTTGAAAAAAAAATTGGAAAACAGAATATTGGCAATGCAGGAGAATATTATATTGCCTCAAGGTTATCCGCTGAAAATTTTATTGCGACCATCACATTGGGACGGGCTGAAAAATACGATATACTGGCAGTAAATCCCACTGGAAAAACCATTAAATTGTCTGTGAAGACCAGATTCGAAAAAGTCGATAGATTTCCTCTATCAAAAAAGGACGAGATTGGTGGGGCTGATGACTTTTACTATGCATTTATCCTCTTAAACAAATTTGTTAAAGAGCCGGACTTCTGGATCATACCAAGTAAAAGAGTAAATGAAATCTTATCCAAAGCAGCTGAAGATTATTATTTCCATAAATTACGCCAAGATGGAGAAAAACATAATGACGTCGGAATTCGAAATCTTTGGCTAAAAATCAATAAAACAAACCGTGATACATATCCAAATGACTGGGAGCAAGAATTAAAAAAATATGAGAAAAATATCGATCAACTCAAAAAATAGCACCATAGAAATTTCTCACACCACCCCCGCCTCCTGTGCATCCTCCCGCACCCCTCTCCCGTAACAGTGCTCACACAACTTCACGCCAGCCTCGCGGTCGATCCATACCGCCTTCGCAATCCCGCAGACCGAGCACTTGCCGACATCCGCAGTCACGCGGCTGCACCGGGAAACATCCACGGTTCCCGGCAGCGGGACCGAAGCGGTCTGCTCCACTCTCACTGCCTCGTTGTAACATGACCGGCAGATCCGCCGGGCGGTCTGCTGGTCCCTGGGCCGGGCCCGCCGCTCTTCAGTGAGTTTCTCCACATACCAGGAGCCCTTCTTCCCGCAGGACCAGCACAGGGTCTTCGGCTCCGGGATCTCGAGTTTTTTGTAATCGCGGGCTTTGATGGGCCGGACCTTATTTACAGCAGGGGGTAGCAAATCCGGGCTCTGTACAGCAGTTTTACAGCACGTGCTGTAAGAGACCGGAGGAGGTTGCGGTGCCGGATTCGTGTTTTGTGGGGGTCCGGGAGGAGATCGATTTTTGTTTACAGCAATTTCAGAATCATGGAGACACTGATCAGAACTTTTTCCGAAATTACTGTCACCACCATAATTCCGGTTTTGCTGTAAATCACCATTTCTTAGTACAGAATTATTATGATAATCACCCTCTTTGCTGGAACCGGGCGCACCGGGCGCACCATTTTGATTTACAGCAGTTGCTGTAAAACTGCTGTAAACGTGCTGTAATGCTGTAAACGAACCTGCGCCGCCCTCGTCATCGCCGCCCTTCGGGTCTCGGTCGAGCCAGCAGGCCCCGCCGTTTACCCATTGCCGGTAAATCTCGCGGCTCCACGTGAACGCCTCGGTCCTGCGCCGGACCGACACGCCTTCCCCATCGTTCATTGTCACTGTCCGGTCCGTGAACGAGAGAGCCGGGCACTTCTCCAGCAACCCGGTATAGTTCTTCCCCCGGCTGTCGTAGCCCTTGATCATCCGGTAGATCCCCATGTAGGACCCGCCCGTGAACCGCTGCAGGTCCTGGATGGTGAACTCCGGCAGGTCCGCCTTCTCGATGATGGCGAGCAGGTCCGACTCCTTCTTCGTCATCTTCGATTCCTGCCCGCCGGCTGTGCCGTTCAGGAGCGTGAAGACATCGTTCGCTGCCGAGAAGTCGGCCTCGTTCGCGTACACGCAGAGCGTCCCGTCCTCGCTCGTCTTCTGCTTGCGCTGCATGAAGAAGAGGGCCGCGTGGCTCTTGATCAGATCATAGAGCATGTCGGGGTTGCGCCGGTTGCAGATGGCATTGAACCGGATCCGCTTGGAGTAGGGGATGATCACCCAGATGGTCTGCTCGTGCAGGACCTCCCAGATCTCCCGGCAGGTCCTGAGCTGATCGGACTCCTCAACGAATGAGTCCGGGTCCAGCATCTCGCGGGCCTGCTTCGCCGCCAGCACCCGGGCATCCTGTTCAGCTGATTCATCGATCCAGCAGGTGAGCATCCGGTTCATCACCTGGTCGTCGCCGGTCCCTTCCTTCTTCGCAATCCACCAGACGCACCGCTCGGGGATCGTGCAGACCCGCGAGGTCAGGTCTTTTGTGACCGTCGTGTGTGTGATCGGCTCATGAAAGTTCGAGGTTGCGGACTTCAGAATCTCCTGAATGCCGTCCGAGAGCTCGGTGTCGTCACTCATCAGGACCGTGCGGGGCTGCAAGTCTTTCATGTAATAGAGCGCCTTGTTGCTCACCGTGCCTTTCACCTTGTACCGGTCCGGGACCTGGCGCATCATCTTCCGGAAGGCGTGGGTTTTGCCCTTGCCGGAATCCCCGGTCACCGAGACATGCAGCCCGTCCGAGTTCTTCACGGCCTGCGATGCCATCGAGAGGATCATGCACCGGGCAAGGATCTCATCACCGACATGCTCCTCGGCAAATGCCGCGAGCATCAGGGCTGCCGGGTCGCCGTGCTCCAGCACATCGAGGGCAGCCGCCCGGATATCGGGGTTTGTCGGCACCATGGCCGGGCTCTCAGTCCCTTCGTTCTCAGCTTTAGCCTTCGCCCGGTCCTTCCGCCAGGTCTTCTGTTTCTGCTCCCAGTCCTTCCGCTTCGTGGCCCGGTCCGGCTCGAACCGCTCGCGCAGTTCTTGCCACCGCTGAGTACCGCCGCCGCAGGACGTGTGCTTGCAACCGGCGAAGACCGCGCCGTTGCCGAACTGGATCGCAAAGGCCCCGTCCTTGTGAGCTGAGGAGAACGGGCACTGGTCGAGGATGAAGAGCGTGCCGCCGCTGTACGGTTTTTCGGAGCGCACACCAATGCCATGATCGGAGAGCCAGTGGCCCAGATCGAAACCCTTGCCCTTCACCGGAGCCGGCTGCTGCTGTGCGTGCTGCTCGGTCGGGAGCCGGGCCGCGAGGTCCCTGAGCAGTTCAACAGTTGCGATGTTCAGCTCATCTGGTGCCGATAGCATACGGCTCCGCCGGTGCGGGCGCTCGGGCGTGTTGTCACCCTTCCGTGAGACCGTGCCGTAGAGTTTCCAGATGCGGGCCGCATTGAAGTTCGCCGTGTCCACGGTCACCCGGTCGTCCGAGAAGAGCGTGTCAAGCGTTGTAAGGCAGCTCTTCACCAGCACCGTTGCCGCTTCATCGTTTGGCAGGTCGATGCGGTAGAGCAGGTGGGCCCCGTTGCCGGAGTCCGCCCGGACCGGGTCCGGGAATCCGAGCCCGGCCATCCACCGGGCAACCTCTTCAGCTTTCGCCAGCGCAAGCCCGTGCTCCTCGTCCGTGCTCGAAACGCCGCTCGGACGCAGCGGGTCGATGTCGATCGGCAGCCAGCGGCGGCGGAGAATATCCGCATCGCTCGTCGTGCTGTCCTTCTTGCCAAGCCGCATCTTGATCCGGTTCGCCCGGCGCGAGAGCAGGGCCGGGTTCACCTCGTTCAGCGTGACGTAGATGCCATGTACTGAGTTGTCAGCATCGAGCGGCTCCACTGCCCGCACAAGCAAAGCGAGATCATTGAAGTAGCCGCTGTGGGTGAACTGGTCGGTGAGCGCCCGGACCTCGATGACGGTTCCGGCTCTGGCTAATCGGCTGACGGCATCACGAAGCAGACCATCCACACGTCACCACCCGGGTCCCTGCCCTGGCCTGCTCTCCAAAACCCGGAGGCTCAGTCATGCCCGTCGCCTTCTTCAGGGGCAGATTCCTCCTGTTTCACCCGCTCCGCGTGCTCTTCGAAGGTCTCGACCTTCACGGTGTAGCGGTGGTGGAGCTTGCGCTCGACCATGATCTGGAAGACAGCCTCGCCCTTCTTCTTGATCAGGTCCGCGATCGCTCTCGGGATCAGGTAGAGCGGAATGCCTTCGACCTGCTCGCTCGTGACTGCCGGCTTCTCCTCTCCCTCAGACATAGGCAGCCACCTCGCGGACCTCGTCCGGCAATACCTCGTAACAGTGGAGGGAGCCGTTGGGCGAACTCACCCAGAGCTCGCACCGGATGAAGATGTTGCCCGGGTACCGGGTCAGCAGCGATCGGAACTGGCAGATCTCGAACCTGCAGAGCGATTCAACGTACGGGATGCTCAGGGCACCGGTCGCGGTCCGGAGTTTGACACCCAGGATCTCGTAATCGCCCCGCAACCCGACAAGATGAAGCGGGATGTACTCCGCCAGAAAACTGCTCCCCACCGGGAGCACCGGCTCGTAGCCCCGGGAGACGAGCAGTTCCAGGCCCCGCTGCCGTGAAGCGGACCGGGCGCTCTGCGCCATCATGCCGCACCCCCATCACCACCGGCGTTTTGCCCGCGACACAGGATCTCCCGGATACCGTCGCGGGTAATCTCGAACTGCTGGAACTGCCGTGAAGGAATCGAGATCCAGACTTCGAACCGGGAAGCCCGAAGGCCGGAGGGAAGCTGCAAGAAGAACTTCTTCATCCGCCCTATCTCGTCCCGGCAGAACTCCTCGGCATCACTCAGCGAGGCAAGGGGGCGAAGGGAGATCTTCAGTTTCACCATCACGGTGTCAATGGTCCCGTCGTCCAGTTCCTTGCGTGCGGTCAGGTTGTAGGGGATGTACCGCGAAGTCCGGACAAGGTCGCTGACGATCATCGGCTCGTAGCCCAGTTGGAGCAGGATGTTTCCCGCCTGCTGCTCCAGGACATGGAAGCGGTGGACGGCGCTCATGCCGCACCCCCGGAGTGCGATGCTGCGGATCGGTACAGCGAGCGTTTCGGGATCTCCCGGATACTGTCCCGCATCACCTCGAAGCACCGGAACCCGTGGGTCAGGGTGTAGATCCAGATCTCGTAGTGATACTCCGCTTTGTCGATGTGCCGCTCAAGGTGTTTGCGGAACTGAGTAAGGTCGAGACCGCATTTCTGCATGACCATGTCGACCGTTGAGGGGACTTTTGAGAATTTCCGGATACGGATGAACCGCTTCTCGCCGGATTCCCGTTCCGCGACCAGATGGGCCGGGGGCATTCTTTTGTCAAAGCCGGGCGGGACCACCCAGACCCGGTATCCCTGGACCTGGAGGAGCTCGCGGGCCCCGTCCTCCACGAGCGTACCGCGACGGCTGGTCATGAGGCTGCACCTCCCTTGTGCGGCACAAGTATTTCGGGTTCCGGGACATCGCCCGGGACCTCGAAGAGGATGCAGGACACATCCTCTCCGAGCGCGACCGCGATGAACCGATCGCGGGGAAGCATGTACCGGACACTGCCAATTGACAGGATCACGGCCCGACCCGAGGGATTGAGGGATACCAATCCGGATGCAACCGGGTTACCGGACGGGTCCGGATTTTTCCTGAGGAGCGATACCGTCTCGCCGACAAAGAGGAGCATCCCCATGTCTTCGGGGCAGATGAAATAGGATTTGTCCCATATCCGGACATGGACATAACCATCGCTTCCGGTCAGCACGATACCGGCGGAGAAATGGCTCATAGCAATCCTCCCGCCAGCCTGCCTCCTTCAGTGAGGAATTTAAGGATGGAAACTGAAGTACCTGTGGCAGTCTCACGGCGTGACTGGGTAAGTTTTGTTCGTGAGCTGCCACTGATTACCGCGTGCATGATACTTCCTCTTTTGTGACGATCTTCCAGCGCCCGTGTTCAACCATCTTCTTCCCGATGCCATAGAAGCCGGACCGCTTCTCGTAGGCTTCCACGGCTTCCTGCGTCACCCGCAGGGGTTCGCGATTCATTGCGTTCTGCATGTTTTCACCGACTTTGTTTCGTTTGTTCAGCCACATTCACCAATTGTTGAAACATTCTTTTTTCCTCGTGTCACGCAAAGCAACAGCTATCATCCGGCCTGATGCCCTTCTCCTCGAAACGGCAGGTGGCCTATCGGATCAAAACCATGTGCGGATCACGGGTAACGATTACCTGAAATCTACTGACTATCACCAAAAAAAGTAAAGAGCGAGAATACCGGGGAGTGGTTGCCGGTCAGCCGACAGCACTGGCCCGTGATCTTCTTACATCCTTTTCCGGACGCCAAGCTGTTCATCCTGACCCGGCTCTTTTGCAATGCAACCGGTTCGGGCCGGCGGATCAGGGCCGTGAGCTTCGTCGTTATCGAAGCCACGGCGGCCTTTATCCGGTTGCCCGCCTTTTTGAGGAAGTCCAACAGCATTGTAATTGTTTTATAAATTCGCAGTTGTTTAAAGTGTTTTCTGAACCAGCGGGTTAGATGGGTGCTTTTTGTCGTACATGTGTAACACAAATGGATGATTTTGCTGCACCAGAATGCAAAAGCGCGGGTGGAATTTTTGAGAAATGGAAAAGCAATACTATGAAATTTTCAGTCAAGTCCCAGAGGGTGCGGGGGGTGCCGCAAAAATTTAAAATTCCCCTTTCCTCTTCATCTCCGCAATCCTCTCATCGATGAGCTGCCGTAGGATATCCGGGTTGTCCCGGATTACGCTCTGCTGAATCCCCTCATCCGTATCGATCACAACATCGGAAAGCCGCTGGCCGCACGAGAAACAGTAGTTCGAGATGGGCGGGTTGATCTTCCGGCAGTGCGGGCACTGGACCGGCTCCAGCCGTGTCGTAGCGTTGTCATTGTCCGTGACACTGATGCCGTAAGATTCGAGCATCGCGGAGTCGATATCCTGCCCGGTGAGATGAGCATAGGTCCGGAACATATCGGTGCTGATGTTGCCCCACATCATGAGTTTGATCACGCTCTCCGGGACCTTCTCCTTGATCAGGTGCGTAATCCGGCTGTGGCGGAAGACATGCGGCGTGATGTGTTTGCGGATTCCGGCATCCTTCGCAATGCACTTGAGCCGCTTGTTGATGGTCGCATGGATGAGGGGCTTGCCGCGTTCGTTCACGAAGACCAGCCGTTCCCCGTTCGGATCCGGTTTGTAGCAGGCCCGCCACTGTGCCAGGTATTCCCGGGCCATGATGAGCCGGACGTACCGGGGCATGTTGGTCTTGAAGTTCACGTTCGCGATGATGCCGTATTTGTCGAACGTGAGATCGCCCCAGGTCATTGTCCCGATCTCGCCAATCCGGAACCCGCCTTCGTAGAGCATCATGATGAGCGCCCGGTCCATGGTCCGGGTGCACGCCTTCACCATCGCGGTAATTTCGTCCGGTGTCAGCAGGTCGGCGGCCACCTTCGTCATGGTGTCCTTTGGCGGCGTCCGAAGTTTGTGGATCTTGCTTTCGGTGAGCGGGGAATATTTGTTCTCGATCATCCAGAGGTAGAACTGCTTGAGGATGGCGATGAAATCGCTGATGGTGTTCTGCTTGAATGGCTTCTCACGGCTGCTCTTTGCATTTCTCAGCTCAGGGATCGCCGCGTAAAGATCGCCAATGGTGTTGTCGGCAAACGGCCCGATGAACCGGCGCCAGGAGATCAGCGTGAAGGTGAGCTTGTTCGCCCGCCCTGCGCTGATGTTCTTGCAGGACCGGAGTTCTGCAATGAATTCCCGGATTTGGGCGGCATCGACCGTCGTGATAGTAATGTCCTGAAGGGCGGCCTTGATTGCGTTTTCTGCCAGATCTGTCCTGACAGGATGAAAAGCGCTGCTCGTAAGCAACTGTGCGACTGGGTAAGTCATAGAGAAATGTCTGAAATGACGGGTTTAAAAAGAAGACTGAACGATTCTAACTTCGCATCCAGATGCGAGGGATGGGATTCGAACCCAAGAACTCCTACGAGACTAGGCCCTCAACCTAGCGCCTTTGACCTGGCTTGGCTACCCTCGCTTTGTGCCATAACAAAGAGGTTGTCTATCTAATAAAAACTTGTGCAAGCGATTCCCCGGTCTTTTGAAGAGAGAACGGTAACCGTCCAGCACCGGGGTGCCGGAACCTTTCACCCGTTTACAGACACGGGATAATGTATATGAAGGTATGAATGTCTTCAGAACAGCATCGCTGTATATTTATATGCGCCGTTCCCAGTGGTGAGTATGTGGTCTGACATCATCCACGAGTTTGCAGACTCCCCATCCCAGAGCCGTGTCGTGCGATTCCTCCTCGAGAACGGGTTCGGGGTTACGGAAGACGGCCGGATCAGCTGCAACGGGATCGAGATGCCCGCAACTGCGGTCGCAAAAGTGATCGGGTCCGACCGGCGTGTTGTCGATTCCACCGCGCACCGCATCCTCGAACGGCCGATGCTCCGCGAGATCTTCCTCAATATGCGGGCCACGCCGGACCTTTCCAGGGTGGCCGAGACGCTCGGGTATACTGTCATCACCGTCCTGCCCAAGAACGCAAGCGAGCGGGGCATTGTCGGCGCCGCAGTCCGCGTCCTGTCCGATCACAACCTCTCGATCCGGCAGATCTTCGTCACCGACCCCCAGTTATCCGAGGAGCCAAAGCTCGTGATCATCATCGAGGATACCCTGCCGTCCGGCACGATCGAGGCGATCCGTGCGCTGCCCCAGGTAAAACAGGTCATCATCTGAATCCGATAGGTTCATCAGAACCTGAAGGTCGGCTTCGCCTTCCTTCAGATCGTCGAGGTCTCCGACCTCTCCGAACCTTGAGGAAGAGAAGATTTCTGTTAAGTAATCTTCGAACAGTGAAGTTGAGAAGACCCAACGGGCCGGCTTTTTTATTTTTTTGGAATGCAGAGTGCTTCCACTTCCTGCGAGAGCCGCAACATCCTTCTCTTTGCCTCTTCCGGCAGGTTGACGGCAGAGGCAATGCTCTCCTCAATGGTCATACGTGTCGTGCCGGCAAGGAGGTTGTCAGCATGCGTCACGATCTTCTCTTCAATCGTTTTTGGCATGCAGTCCCGGGCATCAAGGCCGAGTTCAACGCACTCCTCGGCCGTGAGCCCGGCGCCCGTATGGCACTCCACGATGCGGGCAACCGTTTCCGGAAACCCCATCGAACGAAGCAGGTCTGCCCCGGCCTGCGCATGGCGGATGGTATGGTCGATGCTCCGGCCGATATCATGGAGCATGGCGCCGGTCTCGACAAGAGAATAGTCTGCATCCGGGCAGCGGGCCGCATACTCGCAGGCACAGTCCCGGACGGCTTTGCAATGGGCGATGACATTCCTGCTGCAGCCGGCATCCCGCAGCAGGTCTTCGGGCGGTCGTGAAGTCGTATCAGGCATGACCCAGCGACTTCTTGATCGAGTCGATGCGTTCTTTCAAGGATAGTAAGAGGACTTCGTTATCGAAATGCCCCATCGACTGGTCGCAGTCCGGGCACTTGAAATCGATATTCATGGCCTGCGGGAAGGTGAAGATGAGGTGACAGTCCTTGCAGATATAAAAGTCATTTTCCTCCTCGTACCGCCCCCGGCGGGAGAGCTTTGCGAGCACGAGTTCCATGTCCTCGCGGATCGCATCGTAGATGTGGTCGGTCCTCAGCTGCCAGAGATAGGTCAGCCAGCCGGTCTCGTTGTTTTTTATCCGGTGATACTCGGCCAGTCTCTTCTCGTAAAGGGTGTAGAGGGTATGACGCACGGAGTTTAAGTTGATGCCCGTGCTTGCGGCAAGATCCTCATCGCTGTGTTCCCCGTCAGCAGGAAACCGTTCGAGCAGGTTGAGGCCTTCCTCGCCGACCAGGCGGAACAGGTACGAGCGTATTGCCGGATCATTCAGCATTTCTTCCGTTGAATCCATCAGCGCATATATTGTCGGACGGTAGTAATATGTTTATCCAGCAGGACAAGGGCCGCATCCCGCGTCTGCCCCCACCCGTACACGCTGACCAGCGCCTGCCCTTCTTCGAAAAAAGTCCCCGGCCATGGGATATCTGCACAATAATTCTTCAAATGACTGAGGTCTGCGGCGATGGTCATGTCACGGTCTGCGAACAGGATACTCCGGGCGGCAACCCGGTGCGGCCGGGCAACCGGCGCGGGAAGCACTCCCCGGCATGCACGGACATGGAGATCGAAAAGGTTGCACCCATAGGCCATCTCCACAGTATCGACCGTTCCCTGGAACCGGGGGTTCACTTCGATGGCCCACACAGCGTCATCGCCCACGACAAAATCAATGCCGATCGTGCCCCGGCAGCCGCTCGCTGCCGCCACCTGCTCGGCATACGCGATCATCCGCGCCTGCTGCGGGTGCTCAAACGGCGTGACCGACCCGCAGAACCCGAACGCAGACTCGCCGCTGCCGCGGAGGTACTGTTCGTTCACCGCCACCGCCCGTGCCCGCGTGCCGTCCGTGACACAGCAGACACTGGCAGGGACACCGGGAGCGAGTTCCTGCCGGATGAACGGGACATCCGGGTAAAGCATTTCCCACGCGCTCATCCCGTGTTCATCGCGGACAATGGCATTCCGCCACCCGCCGGCGCCGCGCCGGGGTTTTACCATTGCGGGAAATTCGCCGGGACCGCGGAGGCCCGGCACGGGCACGTTGCAGGATTCAAAAAAATGCTGGGTATCGAGTTTGTCGAGAAAGCGCTGGATCCGGTCCCGGGGGGTGCCGCAGAGCGGGAGCGTTGTTGGCAGGTCTTCTGCACCGGACGTGGGGACGAACAGGTCAAAGGAATGGCGGCGGGAAATCCGGTCGATCGCATCCGGGAGATCTTCGAGTTCATCGAACTTTTCCCGGTCTTTCGTGTACCAGGCAAGGTCCTGGTCGCAGAAATGGTCAACCGCACAGACCTCGTACCCCGCGTTACAGGCCGACTGCGCGACATGGCGTGTGGCAAAGCCGGCGACAAGCACCCGCCCTTTCACAACTCCTCCGTCTGTTTTCCTGCCTTTGAGGGGATAATGCGGATCTGCGCCCCGGGGAACTCATTCTTCAGCTCGTGGCCGGAGAAGAGGTGGTCGAGGAAGAGCGCAAGGCTGGAAATTTCCGAATGGGGCTGGCCTGTGACCGCCACGTTGTAATCGGCAAGGCCATAGATCTCGCCCGGCACTTTCTCCGCCCCGACAATGACAAGGATCTTCTCCTGCGGCCGGATCTCGCCGATAATGTCCGGCAGGTTCAGCCCGTACATCGTGAGGTGGACGACAACACCCCCGGCGGCTTTCCATTCCTTGATGCAGGAGCGCCACTTCATATCGTGCTCGCAGAAGAACTCCCCGCCCCAGCGCTCCGTGACATCCGCGATGCTCTGCACAACGCCCTTGTCGGACGCCGCGAGGTACATGCCCTTTGCACCCAGCGCCCGGGCGGTGAGGCCCACGTGGGTCGTGACCCGCTGGTCGCGCTCCGGCCGGTGACCGATCCGCAGGATGACAACTTCTTTTTCCGTCATGTTATTTCCTCTTCGCTTTGATGACCCCGTTCTCAATGGTGAACGGGAGATCCTTCTCATACTTACACTGGTTCCTAAGGAGGGCTTCCCCGAAATTCAGCATCCGTATATTCCCACCGGAAGACTCGATGAGACAGAACCGCTCAAGACGTCCGAGCGAGTCTTCAATAACAGAAAGGTCAAGGCCGCTCATTTCGGCCAGGGCCACTGCCGTTGTCGATGCCCCGGGGGGAATAAGGTGATACACCCGCCAGTCCGCATCCTCTTGTTTCACCTGTATTCATATCCCCCGGATCGGAATAAGGGTTTCTGGTATCCGACTGGTTCATAAGAACTAGGAGGACGAGAAGATTTCCCGCAGGGAAATCTTCGAACACCGAATCATCCCTCCCGGCGCTTATTTCAATTTCCCCGTCCAACAATTTTTGTATGAGCACAGCAGGGCCCCCGCGGCCGTTCCGGGAACTCGTTGATATCGTTGATGCGATCCTTGATGACTGCGATGACAATGTACCCTGCATTGCAAAAAAGCTCGACGCGCTCGATGCAGATACCCGGAACGAACTCCTTGTCTCGGACCTGCTGAACGCGTGGCAGATCTTTTATTTCATGTTCCGCACGGATCCGGATCTCCTTACCCGGGAGCGGATGGAGCTTGAGCCGGCATCCTCACTCGCGAATGGGTTGATGATCGAGGAGACCGACCTGCTGGAGATGTACTTCGCGATCCGCGGGGCCGTCCCGGTCATCGTGGTCCATGACGGGGACAAGACCGTTGCCACGTTTACCGGAAAATCCGCATATGTTCAGGGGCGTGAGATCCTGCTGAAACCGGAATACCTGTAGCCGTTTTTATTTTTCACCAATCATAAAAATATTATTTTAATGCGTTCCATGAGATGAAGAGACCGGGGCTTGCGGCTATTGTGGGCCGGCCGAAATATCCGGAAGGGGCGCAGGACCTCCCAAACACCGGTTACAAAAAGGAGCGCCAGCAACGAACATTCACAACCATAATTTTCCGAGCGATAGGGCCCCCATGCCCGGTAATGTGCGGAGGTCTGCATGACCCGCGGCCGCATCCGGTCCGGGCCCTCAGGGAAGCGGAGCCAGTCGCGAAGAGGCGGGGAATGGTCCAGCACTACCAGTACGAGCCGGGAGCTATCTTCAGCTTCACCGTATTCGGGAAAACCTGCGAGGCCCATGTCCGGATGAAATGCGTGCGCCGGCTCGGAGAATGAGCATTTCACGTCGGATGGAATGGTGGCAGGGGGCCCCCATACCGCAGGAGATCGCCGGACAGTGATGCCTCACTTCCCGGCACATGATGGGAGTACTACCCCCCGGAATAGTATCCGGGCTCATTTCTGCACCGGATTGCCATTTTTCCATGGTGTCCGACCGGCCTGTTTCGGGGATTTTTCAGTGCAGTGTTCCGGGAAATTGCCCATTGCGCTCCGATGGGAGAACGGAGGTTATTCCGAAGGATAAAACCGGCCTGTTTAGAGCTTGTTTTAATCGAGGATGGGGTGGGGGGATGAGGTTTGGGCTATGGGGGGGGTGATCCGTGACCCGGCGGTCGCTATGGGGGGTCTGGCATGGTTCGGCGTTTTACGTCGGAGAAATATCTGGTATTTTTAGGGAGCCCTAATACGGGTCACCGGACCCGTGACAGGTCGGCTACCTGTGACAGGTCAGGTGCATTGGCCGGGTCAGTGACCTGTGACAGGTTTTTGTGAGAGGCCGGATCTGCACTATCTAAGAGGGGCCCGTAGGGGGATATTCACGACGGTGATCGTCGGCGAATTGGGGAGGGGGATGTGTGGAGGTATGTAAAGCAGGTTTTGATTCTATCATGATCCCGGCCAGGATTTTTTCATTCAGGATTAGAAAAAAATTTCTGGGAGTGTCTAAAAAAATTTCCGGAAATTTTTTGAGATTTGGTTCAGAAAAATTTTTCAATTTTTTTTTGCTGAAAAGAATCCCGTGGCAAATTGATCCGGAATAATTCTTTGGATACAATCCAGATTACAATAATTTCCGGGCGTGGGATCATGCAGCCGCAGTTTCCGGTTCTCAACCCGCATTGATCTATTAATTATATTGAAAAAAATTTCATGCACTTTCACACCGTGGATCAACAGGTTTATTGTGTGGTGCGGTGAAATGGACGATCAGGAAAACACATTTATAAAATCTTATGAATGCACGGCAGGCAATTTAATTCAAGCAGGTTTTCACAATGATATTATTTCTGGATACTGAAACTACCGGGCTTCCAACCAGACGATCTGCCTCCATTTATCATTTATCGAACTGGCCCCGGCTTGTTGAAATTGCATGGATCGAATGCAATGAGAACGGGACTGTAGAATCAGAGTACGATCAGATAATCAAACCAGAATCATTTGAAATCCCGAAAAGTGCCTCTGCATTGCATGGAATAACCACAGAAAAAGCAATCGAAAATGGAATTCCCTTGAATGAAGCCTTGAAATTATTCTGTCAATCTCTTAATCGTTCTGCCCTTTGCATTGGACACAACATCGATTTTGATGTGAAAGTGATCAACGCAGAGTTTATTCGAACAGGTTTTTTTCTAGAACATTTCCGGTTTCTTTGGAAACAGACACAATGCATGATGAAATCTTCTACGAAATTGTGCAGATTGAAAACAGGACACGGCTATTACAAGTACCCGAAATTATCAGAACTTCATACCAAGCTATTTGGAAAAACCTACGAAGATAAGCATAACGCGCTCAGTGATGCACGTGCATGTATGGCCTGTTATTTTGAATTGCACCGAAGAGGAATTTTATGACCCATTCGAAAAAGGTTTTTTTTCAGAGCGATGTGCAGGGTATCAGGGATAACCCATGAATGGTGAAACTCTGGAATCGTATTATAATTATTGGGGAAAAGCCGCAGGTAGCCGTGGTGAAGAACCATTACAATTTCACCTTCTCGTGTATCATTGTCTGGATGTTGCTGCAGTCGGCCGGACCCTGCTCTTGAAGGATCATATTCTCTGTGATAAAATCATCTCACCCTCCTTGCAGCCCGGCAACGATGCTGAAAAAAACCGGGCCGTTGATATCATCTCCCACCTTCTTGCGTTGCACGATATCGGGAAATTTTCCGGGCGGTTCCAGAATCTTCGGCCGGATATCATGGAGACTCTTCAAGGAAGAACCTGTGAAAACGAATATACTATTTATCATGATGATATGGGGCGGCTCTTGTTCGAAGAAGATCTCTGGAAGCGGGCCTTGACAGAGAACTGGTTTAATCTCAATCTTTCTGACGATCCTCTTGACTGGAGGGATGCGTTGCGTCCATGGGTCTTCGCAGTAACCGGCCACCATGGGAAACCCCCGGAAAAACCGAAGAATAATCTGACGCTGAGTATGCTCTTTGATATAAGGGATCGCAACTCTGCCATTGCATTTGCGGAAGGCAGTGCCGGGCTTTTTCTGAAAGAATCCTCCCTAAAACATCTTGATTTTTCATCGGAGACTCTTACTGAATTTCACCGGACATCATGGCTTCTTGCAGGCCTTGCAGTACTCAGTGACTGGATCGGTTCTGACAGCAGGCATTTTCATTTCTGCTCCGAACCGATGCCGCTGGAGAAGTACTGGGCGCATGCACTTCGTCACGCGGAAGATGCTGTCTGCGATGCAGGTATCCTGCCCGCCAGAGTCTCAGAAAAAACCGGTATGAAGGGATTGTTCCCGGATATTTCATTACCAACGCCGCTTCAGTCCCATGTATCTGTATGTGAACTTGGACCCCGCAGTCCCCGGATGTTTATCATTGAAGAAGCAACCGGGAGCGGAAAGACGGAATCAGCCCTTGTACTTGCACAACGGCTGATAGCAGAGGGAAATGGTGAAGGGATCTTCTTTGGTCTGCCGACAATGGCAACAGCTGACGCAATGTATGGGCGGATGGAGCATGCATATCTCAATTTGTTCATGAAGGAGAATTATCCCTCACTTGTGCTGGCACACAGTTCACGCAACCTTTCGAAAAAATTCCGTAACTCTATTATCCCTGTCAGTGACGCTCTTATCGAACCTGACCGAAAAGGAGAGTTGAGTGCGTCTGCGCAGTGTGCTGCATGGTTGTCAGATAACCGGAAAAAATCACTTCTTGCACAGATCGGTGTCGGGACCATCGATCAGGCATTGATGGGTGTACTGCCTCTCCGACACCAGTCTCTCCGCCTTCTGGGCTTATCAAGAAATATTCTAGTTGTGGACGAAGTGCACGCATACGATCCGTACGTGCATAAGGTACTTGAAACACTTCTTGAATTTCATGCCGCTCAAGGGGGCAGTGCAATCCTTCTTTCCGCCACACTCCCTCAAAAACAGCGGCAGGAACTGGTCGCCGGATTCTGCAAAGGCTTGGGCAAAGATGTCGGTGTAGACAGGGTACAAAAATCCGATTATCCCCTTATCACCAACGTGAGCCACGAGCCACTATCAGAAATTCCCATTGAACGCTGTGAACAGACCCATCGGACGATCGCTGTTGAATGTGTTCATGATCCGTCCGTTGTGAAGGCCCTGTTATCTGATGTTATCAAAGAGGGGCGATGCGCCTGTTGGGTGAGAAATACCGTTGATGATGCCCTTGAATCCTATCGTGAACTTTCCCGCAGTTTCGGTGAGGAACATGTTATGCTGTTCCACGCACGGTTTGCGATGGGAGACCGGTTAGAGATTGAGCATACTGTGCTGGATAAGTTTGACAAAAATAGCACTCCTGAAAAACGGCGTGGACAAATTCTTGTCGCCACACAGGTAGTGGAGCAATCGCTCGATCTTGATTTTGATCTCATGATCACGGATCTTGCCCCGATGGATCTGATCATCCAGCGTGTAGGCCGGCTGCACCGGCATAAACGCGATGGCAGGGGTGCGCCCCTACTTATTGTTCTGACACCCCCATTGATGGATTCGCTGACGGCTGAATGGTATTCTACCGCGTTTCCTAAAGGTGCCTATGTGTATCCTCACCACGGACAACTCTGGCACACGGCCCGGATTCTTACAGACCGGAAAAAGATTACGATGCCTGATGATGCCCGCCTGCTTATTGAAGGGGTTTTTGGCGATGGTGTTCAGGGAAAAATTCCGGATACACTGGCACGGGCAGAACTACAATCGGATGGCAAGGATATGGGTCATCGTGCCCAGGCGAATCTGAATGAACTCAAACTGGATGAAGGATACCGGAGTACACCCGCTCAGTGGATGGATGATGCCCGGACACCGACCCGACTTGGAGAGCCACGGGTAATGGTTCTCCTTCTCAAGTGGGATGGATCTCTCCTATCGTTCTGGTACTCTCCTTTAGAATTTGCCCGGGAGATGAGTCTGGTCAGCATTTCTGAACATAAACTTTCAAAGGAGTGTGAGTACGGTGGGACGCTGGGGATTGCTCTTGAACAATTCAAACAGACCCTGCCGGATAAAGGACGCTGGCAGGTTCTTGTACCGCTGACCCAGAACAGCGGTGAATGGTCCGGCAGTGCTCTTAATGCGAAAGGCAACAGGGTTACCGTCGGGTATGATCCAAGAACGGGACTTGTGGTGAACAAATCATAATGGTTAAGGTGTTGAAAGATGAGGCTTGGATATGGGAAGAATTATTCAAAGCATCCATATTTTTCAGATAATTGGATTTGTCAGAAAACCGGAAGAATTTCGCTGATATCGGTACAGGAAGGCTGGCATGTACAATCTTCTGCATGAACGATGGATTCCTGTAAAAAGGAAAACCGGTGAAAAACCGGAGTATGTTTCTCCGTCCCAGATCACTGATGGACTGGCAACCAACCCGATTATTGGGCTGGCTGCACCCCGCCCGGATTTTAACGGGGCCCTGATCCAGTTCCTGATCGGCCTTGTGCAGACAGCCTGCCCTCCCGCAGATGAATCAGAGTGGCGGAAAAAATTCAGGAGTCCCCCTTCACCTGAAGAGTTGAACGCTGCATTCGAGCCATATGCAACTGCATTTAATCTGGATGGTGACGGGCCGAGATTCATGCAGGATCTCTTTATTAAAGACGGCGTCAGTCATCAGATCGATCAGTTACTAATCGATATACCTAACGAAGAAATGATCAAGAAAAATACGGATCACTTCCAGAAACGTGATAAAATCCACGATATTTGCCAAAGCTGTTGCAGCATCGCATTATTCACATTACAGACAAACGCCCCGCAAGGAGGAAGAGGTCATTATACTTCTATACGGGGTGGGGGTCCATTGACCACAATTGTTCTGGGAAATAATCTTTGGGAAACCGTCTGGTTCAATGTCCTGTCCAAGAAAGAGTTATCCCGGTATGGGGATATCACAAAAAATTCTGATGCTGATCGATTTCCGTGGCTGAAACCAAAACGATCCCAAGATGGGGGCATTACAATGACTTCGCTGGATGCCAATCCGGTCCATGTTTTCTGGGGCATGCCTAGAAGAATCAATATCCTGTTTGAAAAAAATTCGCTTAAGGAAAAATGTGATATATGTGGATATATTTGTGATATTCACGCAAGGCAGTATACGGATAAAAGTAAGGGTATTGCTTATAGTGGAGACTGGCTTCACCCCTTATCCCCCTATACACTCGACCAGAAAACCAACAAGCATATTCCTCGCCATAAGGTTCGTGATGGGATTACCTATCAACACTGGTTGGGACTTGTCCTTAACACTACCATCCAAAATAACCTCAATGAACCAGCCGCAATTATTCACACTTTCCGAGAAGATCGATCGAATTCTGAAGATCCTTCTATGAGACTGTGGGCCTTTGGCTATGATATGGAGAAGAAAAAAGCACGAGGATGGTATGATGGTACGATGCCGTTAATTCATGTTGATAAAGAAATTCAATCAGACTATGAAATTATTGTGAGTCAGATTATAGGGACCGCAAATCAGATCGCCTTCAACACACATTCGTTCATAATAAAGGCTCTCTTTTCACCTAGGGCAAAAATATCCGGGGATCTTTCTGTCATTGATTCAGAGTTCTGGCAGAACACCGAACCGGATTTTTACCGGGTATTGGGCGAATTACATGAAAATCTAAAAAACAAGCAGCCTCTCAATGATCTGAAATTACGCTGGCTTTCCATCCTTACACGAGAGGGCGAGATGCTTTTTGACTGGTACTCACAATCGAACCTGATATCTGTTGCCGATCCAAAACGAATTGCTCTTGCACGAAGGGACTTTATAAAATTCTCTTCACGCTATAACAAAAAAATCATTGGACTGCTTGATCTGCAAAAGCCGGAAAAATCTGCAAAAACCCGCGACAAAGAACGTAAAAATTCCGGTGCGTGTGATATCGTGAGGTTATGAAACATGGAACAAAAAACCTATCTGACATTTTCCCCGCCGGAAGTGCGGGCTGCACTCCTTTCCTGGTGGAAAGAACTGGATACTGCGAGGGGTGACCGTGCAGCACTCAGGCAATGCCACAACCCGCTTGAAGTTGCATTTACCCCGGCATTTCACAGGTTAAAAATGCGGCTTGAACCGTTTGGCTCTATAAGCCCTGACCAGATGGACAGGCTAGCCATCGTGGCAGGTGTGCTTTCGCATGTGAAGGAGAATAAATCCGAGGGTCATGAGAAAAACCTCCAGCGATCATTTGCTGTCCAGATGGCAAGTCCCCCCTCGAAAGGAGGTCCGGGAAAAAAGGCCTGCGTGAGCGGCATGAGATTCCGACAGCTGCTGAAGATTGAAGATCCGGATAAATTATATGCAACGATTATCCGTCTTGTCCGGCTTCTCGGAGGTTCTGTTGACATTGTTAGTCTCGCAGCCGGTATCTACTGGTGGAATGAACGTACGAAAAAAGAATGGGCGTATGCCTATTATGAAAATGCACCGAGTGAAGAAAAACAAGGAGTCTGAAGAACATGGCCGAATTTATCCAGTTACATATGCTTGTATCGTATCCCCCGTCGAACCTGAACCGTGACGATCTCGGCAGGCCGAAAACTGCCATAATGGGTGGAACCCAGCGCCTCCGCATTTCGTCGCAGAGCCTGAAGAGAGCATGGCGGACATCCGATATATTCACCGAACATCTCAAGGAAAACATGGGCAAACGCACCAAGGAAATGGGCGTGAAGGTGAAAGATGCACTTACTTCCGGGTTGCCGCTCAAAGAATTGTTTGATGGCAAAACAATCGCTGATCCAAAAAAAGTAACCGGTATTTCTGAAGAGAAAGCAAAGTTATGGGCATGGAAGATTGCATCGGTATTCGTTGATAAATCTTCCAAAGAAACCGGTAAAAAATCCAAAAAGGAAGAAGAAGAGAGTGCCGAAAGCGAGGGTAAGGCCCCGAAAGAAAAAGAGAAAAAAACCAATGTTGACAAGGAATCTCTCAAAGGAGAACAACTGGTTTTTTATTCAAACGATGAAATCGCGGCAATCCAAGCATTGATCGCTATCCTTATCAAAGAAAAACGGGAACCAAAGCCCGATGAGCTCTCTGCCCTCTTGAAAGAGGATCTTTCATCTGTTGATGTGGCAATGTTCGGTCGCATGCTGGCAAATGCAACCCACTATAACGTTGAAGCTGCAGTTCAGGTTGCCCACGCTGTCACAGTACACGAAGTAGCGGTTGAAGATGACTATTTCACGGCAGTTGATGATCTCAACAAAGGTGACGATGATGCTGGTGCCGGACATCTCGGGGAGACGGAATTTGCCTCAGGGTTGTTCTACGAGTACGTCTGCATCAACAAGACGCTCCTTGAAGAGAATCTTGGCGGTGACAAAAATAGCGAGCGTAAGCAACTTGCAGCGGCAGCTATACGGGCACTTGTGGAATCGGCAACAAAGGTTGCACCATCGGGCAAACAGAACTCTTTTGCCTCTCGTGCATATGCATCGTACCTGCTTGTGGAGAAGGGTACCCAACAGCCGCGTTCTTTATCGGTCGCGTATCTTGAAGCGCTCAAAGAGAAGAATCTGCTCAGCGCTGCAATAACCTCTCTGAATGATACGCGAAAAAAGATGGATGATGTGTACGGAAAATGCTGGAATGACAAATATGAGCTGAATGCATTTGCCGGCACGGGAAAACTTTCCGAACTCCTTACGTTTGTAGCTGGTTGATATGCAGGAATTCCTGATCTTTCGCCTCTACGGTTCAATGGCTTCATGGGGCGACATTGCAGTAGGAGAGGTCCGTCCGACATTCGACCACCCGTCAAAGTCTGCGGTCATAGGACTCATCGCCGCAGCCATGGGAATCCGGCGTGACGAGGAAGAGCGGCAGCGTGAACTTGCTGCCGGGTACCTTATGGCGATCAGAATCGATGGCCCGGGCGTCCTGCTGAGAGATTATCACACTGCACAGGTTCCCCCGGCCGGCAAAGGAAAGGTGAAATATCATTTTTTCACGAGAAAAGACGAACTTGCAGTGCCGAAGGACGAACTCAATACTATACTCTCCTCCCGGGATTACCGGTGCGACGCGGTTTATACGATCTGTCTGTGGGGCCGTACTGCGTCTCCCCCGTACCCGATTGCAACGATAAAATCACATCTTGATAACCCTGCATTTGTTCTCTATCTCGGTAGAAAATCATGCCCGCTCTCGCTGCCAGTTCATGCACAGATCGTGAGAGATGATAGTTTAGCAGAGGCATTGGGATCCGTTCAGTTCCCGGACAATCAGTTTATTTCCCCGCTGATCCGCCGGAATGATATCCGGATTTTCTGGGAAGGCGATGAAAAGACCGGGTTTGAACGAGAGCACACGGTGATACGCCGCGATGATCCTTCCAGCCGGAAACGCTGGCAGTTTAGCGACCGTGAAGAACATTATGCAATGATTAAGATACCGAGAGGAGGCTGACGATGCTGATCAGCAGGGTACGGCTGCGGCCGGATGCGGCAGAAAAAAAAGAATTCTGGGAACACGTTGACAGCGCCTATCACATGCATTCTCTGGTCTGGGATCTGTTTACTGATGCACCGGAACGGAAGCGGGATTTTATTTATCGGCAGGATATGGTTCACGGCCTTCCCGCATTCTTCTGCGTATCGGAAAGGGCGCCAAATGATCGGAAAGGGATCTGGCTCGTGGAGTCAAAACCGTATACTCCTGTTGTGAGAAATGATCAAGTGTTTTCGTTTGTCCTGCGGGCAAATCCTATTCGATCCAAGAGAGATGAAAAACCAGATCAAAATGGGAAGCGGAAACAACACCGGCATGACGTTGTCATGGAGGCAAAGACCCGCCTCAAGGAAAAACAGGGAGTAGTACCATTAGAAGCCGATATTGTGCAGGAGGCGGGATTTGTCTGGCTGGCACAAAAAGGAGAAGCGAACGGCTTTTCTATTCATGGCGAAGATATCAGGGCAGATGGTTATCTCCAGCACCAGTTCAAAAAGACCAAGGGAAATCATGAGATCAGGATCAGCACTCTCGATTTTACCGGACTTCTTACGGTTACCGATCCTGACCTGTTTGTCCAAGCGCTCTTCACCGGTATCGGGCCTGCGAAAGGATTTGGTTGCGGGATGATGATGATCAAACGACGATAAATCCGGAGATCCATGCTTCCCCCCTTAAAACCCATTGCCATCAAAGAAAGGATCTCCCTTGTTTTTCTTGAGAAGGGAGAACTGGATGTACTTGACGGTGCATTTGTTCTCGTTGATAAAAACGGGATTCGTACCCAGATTCCGATTGGAAGTGTTGCCTGCCTCATGCTTGAACCCGGTATCCGGGTTTCCCATGCGGCGGTGGTACTCGCAGCACGTGTCGGCTGCCTGCTGGTGTGGATTGGTGAAGCGGGGGTCCGGTTGTACGCCGGTGGGCAACCAGGAGGAGCCCGGGCAGACCGTCTTCTCTACCAGGCAAAACTTGCACTTGATGAAGAGGCGCGGTTGAAAGTCGTACGAAAGATGTACGAGTTCCGGTTCAAGCAACCGGTCCCGACTCACTATTCAGTGGAACAGTTGCGCGGGGTCGAAGGTGCCCGTGTCAGGAAATTGTATGTCCAGATTTCACAAAAGTATGGCGTGAAGTGGTCCGGGCGTTCCTACGATCACACCCAGTGGGGAAGTGGCGATATTCCGAACCGTTGCTTGAGTTCTGCAACGGCTTGTCTTTACGGGATAAGCGAGGCGGCGATTCTTGCCGCAGGATATGCACCGGCAATCGGGTTCATTCATTCCGGCAAACCGCAATCATTTGTGTACGATATTGCAGATCTATTCAAATTTGATACCGTTGTTCCTGTAGCATTCCGTATCGCGGCACAAAACCCAGCTGACCCTGAACGAGCGGTGAGGCTGGCATGCCGTGATCAGTTTCGCGAAACACGGTTATTGAAAACAATTATTCCTACCATTGAAAATGTTCTTGCTGCAGGCGGTGTGCCGGTTCCTGAAACGCCGGATGACTGCCTGCCTCCTGCTATTCCGGAAGAAAAGGGGCTTGGTGATGCTGGTCATCGTACTTGAGAATGCGCCGGCACGGTTGCGTGGCCGGCTTGCAGTGTGGCTTCTGGAAGTCCATGCAGGTGTGTATATCGGTGATTTCTCACAAAAAGTCCGTGAGATGTTGTGGATACAAATTATCGATGGGATTGAGGATGGAACTGCAATCATGGCTTGGGGGACAAACAACGAAGCTGGCTATGATTTTGTTACAATCGGCACTAATCGCCGCGTCCCTGTTGACTTTGCGGGTGTTCAGCTCATTTCCTTTATCCCGCAAAAGTCAAATCAATCTAACTCAGAGAAATTAATTATCAAAGAACGTTAATTGGATATCAGGGAGATTTTGTTGGTCTTCTCTAGGGAGAGAACGATGTATTATTCTTATTATTATCAAAGCAATTTCTCCCAAAGTATGATTCCCTTTATAATTCGGAAGTAAATTTCCTAGTTTTCATATAAAACATGAACAGAGTTCCCCACATGCGTGGGGATGAACCGCAG